>Ga0228622_1000586_pt1 | contig 19155 bp, 19 predicted proteins | sample 26DmetaG_FD_186035 | JGI IMG/M metagenome (GOLD analysis project Ga0228622, IMG submission 186035) | Seawater microbial communities from Monterey Bay, California, United States - 26D | ecosystem: Environmental > Aquatic > Marine > Coastal | place: USA: California | collected 2016-10-01
TTAGTTAGTCACTTTTTTTGTTCATGACGCGCTCTCGCAGCGGACTAGTGCTGTCATGATTGAGTTCTGGGCATTAGCCCAACACGATCCAAGTAAGGCTGCGTTCTTAGACCAAACTTACAAAATAGCTTCGGATATGATCGCGGACGTTCTGTTTTATATTGAGCCTGACATCGACCGTGCCACTGCAAATCAAGTAGCGTCCACGTTGCTGGTTTTCTCGGAAGGCAGCACGGCTCTCTTCTCCAGAAAACCCTTACTAGCCTTCGACGAGAAAGCCTTGATTGAAACTGCCGTAGCAACGCTCCGGCAAATGATTAACAACGGAAAGAACGAACGACTCTAATAGCCGGACTAAGTCGTCGGCTATCTCCATACAGGCCTGCTTAGCATTGCGAGTAACCCTACTAAACCATAAAAAACTATGGAGCAGTTTTTCATAACAGTAGTGGATGCTGTGCTCGCGGCAGTTTGAAGAGCCTTGGTATAAGCGCTGCCCTAACGCGCGACCGAGTCGCTTTAGGTTTCGCCGTGATATTTCGCATTATTGTCCTCTGACACTCATAAGACACCCTTGATGCAAGTAAGGAAGCGCGGCAAGAAGTACCAAGAACAGGTACGCATTAAAGGGTATTCCTCCAATCAAAACTAAAACTTCCAAACCTTTATACCGCAGACCAAGACGTAATTAGGCATCTACTTTTCTTGCAAACCATTAACTAGTCAGCGCTTTGCTTGCTCGTGTAGGATGATTAAAAAGTAATTTGAGGAGGGCAGATGAGCAATATAAGTCACGCGGACGCCCTGCTCGGTGCGTTCGGCCGAATCAACCCTAGCGTCGGCCGAAACATTAAGCTCTACCTCGAATATTTTCTTCGCCTAAGCATTGATAAACGGATCGCTAATCGGTCCGAATTTATTGCCTACACCAAACAAATGCACTCGCACACCTAGGCGCGACAGCGCCTGCGAAATTTCTAATCCAATAACACCTGTGCAGACAACGGCAATCGATTCAGGCAAGCTATCCCAAGCAAAGACATCATCGTTAATCAGGAGCCTATTTCCGAGCGCATACCACGGCGTTGGGATCGCAGGCCTTGTACCCGCCGCTATTACAATTCTCTTAGCAATAACACGCACGCCGCCATCGACCATTAATTCGTTGGGGCCGACGAACTTCGCCTTACCCCAGAGTTTATGTTCGACTGGCCAGTCGTCGACAGCCTCTTCTACGAAACCAACAAACCGATCGCGCTCAGCTTTGACTCGCGCCATAACCCGCGCGCCATCGACAGTCGACGAGCTAACATCAATGCCGAATTTTCCGGCTCACCAATCTGGTGATTTACCTCGGCCACGGCGATCAGCTATTTACTCGGCATGCAGCCGACGCGCGCACAGGTGGTACCGTAGTGCGACGACTCGATAACCAATAGATTGTCGGTATGCTCGCGTGCGATACGATAAGCGGTCATACCCGCCGTGCCTGCGCCGATTATGGCAACACCAACTCCTCTCACTTGCATCTACTATTCTCCATCTAAGACACAGAAATCGCGTGTCTAGTCCTCGCTCCGCGGTTCGGCTACACTCGATCCCGAGTAGGAATAAAGTTCGGCAGCCTGTAACCAGTGTACTAAATAGCAGGCACGCTGTAGTGTTTATTGAGAGGAGGTTTTAGCAATGGATAAGGACGAGCAGAGCGACGCCGGCGCGTTAAAATACGATGTAGGTTACATGCAGCGCACACGAGAATTTTATAGTGCTCAAGGTTACACCAACCATTACCAGTGGGCGGAAAACACAGACTCACCGTTTACAGCGCTGACCAAGCCACTCAAGGATTGCAAGGTAGCAGTTATTACCACGTCGATGCCCGACACCGATCAGGGCAGAGCCCAGCGCGGTGTTTACGCACTCCCCAGCCGGCCCTATCCTAACTCGATGTATACCGCCGAACTGTCGTGGCACAAGGGCGCAACCCATACCGATGACATCGGTTCATTTCTGCCACTACGTGCACTCGATGCCGCCGCTGACGACGGCCTTATCGGCGCACTGAGCGAGCGCTTCTACACGGTGCCTACCGACTATTCGAAACGTAACACCGAAGAGGTCGATGCACCTGAAATCCTCCGCTTGTGCAGAGAAGACGGGGTCGACATCGCGCTCTTTGTGCCATTGTGACCCGTTTGCCACCAGACCGTGAGTCTGGTCGCGAGACACCTAGAGGCGAACGGTATCCCGACGCTCATCATTGGCTCGGCGATCGATATTGTCGACCACGTTCGGGTGCCGCGTTATCTGCACGTGGACTTTCCCCTAGGCAACCCCTGCGGCCGCCCTTATGATGCATTGATGCAAAAGCAGATTCTCGGCCAGGCGCTTAACTGGATGGACGCCGCAACTGACAGTCTGTGGCTCGCACGCAGCCCTGCCGAATGGAGCGATGATCAGTCTTGGCGCGATGACTATTCGCGCGTCGATGAGTCTAATAGGGAGGAGCTGAAGCAACGAGGCGAAGCGCGTCGCCAGCAGCAGGAGGAAGCGAAGCGCTCAGGCAATGCGCGCAGTGAGATGATTGCGGAGACTTAGCGCCCGATCTGCCATTGAGCGAAAAGCCTTCGCGCCGCGGACAATTCCGCAGCGTCTAGCTTGCGCTCGATACTTTTAAGTAATGCAGCGGCACCTTCTGCTTTGTTCAACACCGCGTATTCAGCCCAAGCGTGTGCCGTTACTCTATCGCGGTCAACGTCACTGCCGTCTGAGTAGAGGCTGGCTAATTCGCTCGCCGCTTCGGGATGTCCCGCTTTCGCTGCCTGCGAATACCATTCAACTGCCGACTCAACATCTTTCGCCGTACCCTCACCAGTAATCAAGAGCGTGGCCAGATTAAACTGCGCAGCAATGTGGCCTTGTGCAGCCGCAGCGGCTGTCCACCGGTAGGCTGCCTCCGCGTCACGCTCTACCCCTTGTCCGGTGAAAAATAGAATCCCAAGGTTGTACTGAGCGAGCGCCAACCCCTCCTCGGCAGCAATTGAGAACTCGCGATACGCCGTTGCGTAATCACCCTCGAACGCTGCATTCACCCCCTGTTCGTAATCTGCACGACTGTGCGCACTCCCCAAAAAGGCAATGGCGAGACACGCGGTGAACGTTGCACGAATGCTCGACGATGCACGCGAACGGTTGGGGGCCATAAACTACCTCTTTGAGCAAAAAGACGAACCGGAGTCTTCCAATTAGAAACGCTGCGGCAGCAAAGCACAAGATGGAAGCGATTGATTGGAGTGACTATTCGCTTAATCTCGCCTCAGATCGAAATTGGCACTAGGCAAAGCGCGAAATTTCGCTATAATACCGCCCTCTTACGCACCCGTAGCTCAGCTGGATAGAGTACCTGGCTACGAACTAGGGGGTCGCACGTTCGAATCGTGCCGGGTGCACCAATTAAGAATAGCAAAGGCAGCATCCTTCACAGGGCGCTGCCTTTTTTATTGATGCGCTTTTAATTGATGCGCTTTTAATTAATACGTTGTTTCATTTTAATGCGCCTTTTCATTGTTATTGCGCCTTTCCCCTGAGCTATTTTATCGCTTAGCGCTTCGCTTGTTCGTCGGCCATTTTCTCTTCGGCAGCGGCCAACAACTCGTCTAACCACTGCGTCCACCCCTCAGGATCTACAAAAGGATGCGGCGCATCTTTCCCACGTAGCACGAGTTTTTCGAGTCGCTCGAATACTTCCCCCGAGTCTTGATGATTGGGAATGTTTACCTCGACGCCTTCGAGAGACTGAAGAAAGGCAATGCTGTCGAGATACATCTGAGTACGCTCAACCCCGTCGAAATTGAGTCCCGCGCCGCCAAACATCACAGCAGCATGAGGATAACCGTTGTCGTACACGGTGAAACTCGTCGACAGCACGCCAGTCGTGTGGCCAGGCGTTTTCATAAACGTGAGTTTCTCGCGTCCAAGATTAAGCGTGCCACCGTGTGTCGCCGTGAGATGACGAATCGGTTTAGGGTATTCTCGATAGATGGCGGGCTCATCGGTCATCTGCCAGTCTTCGTCGGTCATTAACACCACTGCACCAAATTCATCCTGAATGCGCCGAGCGCCTCCGATATGATCGAAGTGGGCATGGCTGACAATCAGATAACGGATGTCATTTGGGTCCATGCCTAAATCACGAATGCCATCGATGGCGATATCCGTTAACTCGCCATAGAGAGAATCGAAGAGGATGAGGCCTTGATCGGTTTCAAGCACCCAAGCAGACACCCATTTCGCACCAACATAGTAAAGATTATCGAACACCTGAAAAGGCTCGACACGCTGAAACTTAGGGTCATCGAGCGGGGAGATCTCTTGTGCCTGTACGGACATGAATCCAAAGAAGGCAATGAACGCGCAGACAAGATTTAACCGAATGGTGTTACTCATGTGTGATCCTTAATTCCTGGTTGCCCCCGTGAAGCGGGCCGGTTGTAAATTTCCTATTGAGCACTTTTGCGAGCGCTTTCTTCTAAATGATCACGCTTAAAGCGCGTCAAAGACTATCAGTAAGATCGCGGAAGACCCAGCACATGTTCGGAAACGAAATTCAAAATCATCTCCTGAGAAATCGGCGCAAGCTTCATCAGTCGTGCCTCACGCCAATACCGCTCTACATGATATTCGCGCGCATAGCCAAAACCGCCGTGTGTCTGAATTGCCGCGTCGGCTGCGAAAAAACCAGCTTCGGCGGCAAGATATTTCGCCATGTTTGCCTCTGCTCCGCAAGGTTTGCCATTATCGATTAACCACGCCGCTTTCTTGATCATCAATTCGGCCGCGTCTAACTGCGTACGCGCCTGCGCCAACGGAAAGGCAATGCCTTGATTTTTACCAATCGGCCGATCGAATATAACTCGTTCGTTCGCATAATTTACTGCGCGCCGGAGTGCCGCTCGTCCAATGCCTAACGCCTCTGCAGCGATCAATATACGTTCGGCGTTGAGGCCATCGAGCAAATAACGAAAGCCTTCTCCTTCCTCCCCTACCCTATCGGTCACCGCGACACGCAGGTCGTCATAAACCACCTCGCACGTGCGCACGGCGTTTCGACCGAGTTTAGGGATCGGTGAAATAGTTACCTCAGGGCGCTGCAATTCAGCGAGTAGAAGTGTCATTCCATCGGTTTTACGCTGCACCTCTTTACGCGGCGTCGTGCGCACGAGCAATAGCACACGCTCGGATTCCATTGCCTTGGTCGTCCATACTTTACGACCGCGAACAATATAATGATCTCCATCGAGCTTTGCCGATGTCTCTATAGAGGTCGTGTCGGTGCCTGCATTGGGCTCGGTAACACCGAACGCCACGTGCATCTCACCGTGGGCAACTTTCGGTAGATAGGTATTACGAAGGGCTTCGCTGCCATGTTTTACAACCGGGTGCATGCCAAAAATAGAAAGATGAAGAGGGGTCGCTCCATTCATTGCAGCGCCAGAAGCAGCAACCTCTTCGAGTAAGATCGCCGCCTCTTGAATGCCTTTACCCGCACCGCCGTATTTTTCGGGCATCGCTATGCCGAGCCATCCCGCCGCGGCCATCGAATCGAAAAAATCGGTGGGGAATTCGCCGGCCGCATCTTTCCGCTCCCAATACTCATCGGGGAAATCGCTGCAATGCTTCCTTACTGATTCGCGAATAAGGCGTTGTTCTTCGCTTTCACTAAAATCCATTCGTTGCCCTTTTATTCTAACTAATCGTTCAGCTATTTTGAGCGGCGATCTGCGCCGCTATGGCGAGCAACTGCTCCGCGCGCTTTAAATGTGGCACGTCGACCATCGATCCTTCGAAGGTAAACGCCATCTTTCCTTCGCGTCGGTTCTCATCGAACGCTCGCACCAAAATCTCCGCTCGCTCGATCTCCTCAGCGCTCGGCGTAAACGCAGCGTTGACGACTTCGATCTGATCGGGATGAATAGTAAGCTTCCCAGTAAACCCCATGTCTGCAGCAGTCTCGCTCTCGCGGCAAAGGCCTGCAATATCGCGGATGTCTGTGTAGACCGAATCGATGGGTTGCACACCCGCAGCAGCGGCAGCCAGCAGACAATATGATCTGACAAAACCAAAGACCTCGAGATAATTGCCATTCAAGTCGCGCTTGCGACGTGCACCCAGTGAGACAGACAGATCCTCGGCGCCCCAAGTTAATCCGTCGACACGCGGATGGTTAGTCATCTGCGGCAGATTGAACACAGCGCCGGCTTCCTCTGTACCAATAAGAATTAGTCGTGGGCGCGTAAAATTTTCTGGCAGCGATTTTTCGGCCTGCTGAAGAATCAAATCTACAGAGGCGACGGTTTCTCGAGACAAGACTTTAGGCAAAACGATAGCGTCGGGTTGATGTTGCACAATTTTTTCGAGATCGTCGCGGCCCCATTCTGAATCGAATGGGTTAACTCGCACCAACCGCTCTTGCCTGCAGCCCTTATTTTCATCGAGCCAAGCACATACAGCGTCTCGCGCTGCTTGCTTCGCTTCAGGCGTTACAGAATCTTCAAGATCAAAGATGAGCGCATCTGCGCGCAGACTTATCGCCTTATTCATCATCTTCTCGTTAGCACCGGGTACAAAGTGGAGTGAGCGGCGAAGGCGCATCCTGTCATCCTTTAGATCAATAAGTGGGGCCCAGTAGCGACCTGAATACCGGGTGATAATCACGCGGCAAGGTGGCGGAACGATGAGCCTGTCGCTTCTTATTCTACCGAGTTGAACCTTAGTAGTGCAGCCTAAACGCTACTTAAACTCATCTCATTGACAGTTTGCACCGCTTTGGCGCACAGCGCACGGTCGCGCGCGCTATAACGAGGCAGCACAACAGCGCCACAACTCTCTCTTCTTCGAAAAATAATCTAACCAGCTGATTAATATGATTTTTACATAATTGGCACAGCGCTTGCTATCTCTAACGTGTACCAAGTTCTGCCCTCCCACATCTCGCTGGGCAAACGTCGGACAAGAAACCTAGCGGCGATCCGCTCAAAGGACTCACGCAGGAAAAAGCATTCGAACTCAATGGAGAAGACCACATGATGACTAAGGCATTTAACGCAATGAGAACATCAACCCACGCTAAGCTCTTAGCAACAACAGCACTCGGCGCGAGCCTGATGCTCTCCTCAGTCGCCGCTCAAGCCGAACTCAGTGCGAACGCCAGCATTACTAACAACTACCTCTGGCGCGGCCTTACTCAATCAGTCAATTTGCCCGCCACTCAGGGCGGGATCGACTACTCTGCCGACAATGGATTTTATGTCGGTACGTGGATCTCTAACGTAGAATACGATGCAGGAGACGCATTCTCTTACGAGCATGACGTCTACTTCGGCTATTCTGGTGAAGCAGGCGGTATCGGTTATGACGTGGGCTATCTCTATTTTAACTATGATGCGAACGCAGAATTCGACTTTTCTGAAGTGTACGGCTCACTGAGTTTTGGAGCCTTCACCGTTGGCGCACAAATTCTTGCCGACACAGAGGCCGCTGAGGGAGTGGGCCAAGACTTTGGTTTTGGGCAAGCTACCTATATTTACGGTGACTACGCTATTGAACTCGCAAATGAAGCGGAGCTCAGCTTCCACGTCGGTCGGCATGCAGGCGACTTCGTTGAAGCATTCAATGGTACAACTGATGACTATTTAGATTATGGAGTCACCCTCGCCAAGGATGGATTTGCATTTACTATCAGTGGCACCACCTTAGGCAGCGACGACAATAATGACGGCGAGGAAGACTACGCTAGCATGAGCGCGAGAGATAACGACAATATCAAGTTCGTTCTATCTTACTCAGTTGATTTCGCACTCTAAAGCCACGAACGCCTAAAATGCAGCTCTAAAAGCCTCCAATCGTTACTGATGGAGGCTTTTTATTTTTGGGCATCGGAGTGCGAATCGCGCATCATCATGCCCTTGCGAAGGCACTGGCAGACTAATTCGCCGCGTTGATTGTGTGCGCTATGCTCGAACCAGACCACGCCCCTGTCCAGCTTACTTTCCGACGCCCGCTTGTTCTTTATCACGGTTGTAACTCTTATCGTATCGCCGATGAATACGGGGTGAGGAAATTCAACGTTCTCCATACCTAAATTACCAATAGTCGTGCCTAGCGTTGTCTCGCCAACCGAAATACCGATCACAAGCCCCAGCGTGTAAAGGCTGTTTACTAGAATCTGGCCGTACTGGCTTTTACGCGCAAACTCCGCATCGATATGCAGCGGCTGCGGATTATGCGTCATCGCACTAAACAGCAAGTTGTCGGTTTCGGTAATGGTGCGGGTAATCTCGTGTTCGAAAACCGCACCGATCGTTAACTCTTCAAATGTTTTTCCTGCCATTCGCACTCCCCCTCGTACTCTTCTAAATCACTTTGCGTTCGGTTCATTAAGTGAAAGTCATTGGAAACTCATTAGGACATACAGTATGTTTGACCCTCATTACAGGCACCCAAAATAGCATAGTTCGAGGAATTTACAGTGGCGGCTAACGAACAAGACTTTAGCGACTGGGGCGGCAAGACCGAGGTATCTTACGACATCATCGATCCTGCGCTGGCCGAGCGACTTCGAACGACTCTCCTGCGCATAGAGCAGACACCCGCTACTGGTGTTCTGCCAACACTCGGGCATTGGTGTTACTTCCAATCTCCTGCACCTGCTGATTTACTCGGCGAAGACGGTCATCCGCAGCGCGGCGGCTTTCTGCCACCCATAGCACTGCCTCGACGTATGTGGGCTGGTGGCTCGCTCGAATTTTTGTCACCGATTCCAATCGGCGCGACACTTAGCCGCCATTCGACGATCGGCTCTATTCAGGCTAAGGAAGGCCGCAGCGGCAAACTCGTGTTCGTCTCGATAACACACGATTACTGGCAGGAGGAAACGAAGCTAATCACCGAACGACAAGATTTAGTTTTTCGTGAGGCCGCAATTAAAGGCAACACAGCCTCAGCCAAGAGCAAAACAACAACCTTGCCTCCCTCCGAAGAAACGCCTACCCCTCTTCATTCGCAGACTTTACGCGGAGACGCTGTCACCCTCTTTCGATTCTCGGCACTCACCTTTAACAGCCATCGTATTCACTACGATCGCGACTACGCTATTCAGGTAGAGGGCTATTCGGGGCTAGTAGTGCACGGACCTTTATTAGCTACCCAGCTTGCGCAGTTTGCCGAGCAACGATTTGCAAATGACGGTCGCTCCCTGCGTCACTTCGACTTTAAGGCTGTAAGCCCCGTAATCGATACGCAACACTATACCCTTTGCGCAGGCTCTGAAGCTGACGACGGATGCGTCCCCCTATGGATAGTAAAAGACGATGGCGTCGTCGCCATGCGCGCCGAGGCGCGTTTCCTCTGAGACGGCAACCAAATTAGAACCCCCAATAACTAAAAATATAGACCGACAATGGCACAGCATTCACCCCCACTAGCCGGCATTACCGTCATCGCACTCGAACATGCGATAGCCGCGCCACTCGCGACGCGCCAACTCGCCGAACTCGGCGCCCGTGTCATCAAGATCGAGCGCACCGACGGCGGAGATTTTGCGCGTCACTATGACTCGCGGGCACGCGGCTTGTCGTCCCATTTCGTTTGGACAAACAGATCGAAAGAGAGCCTCACCCTTGACCTTAAACAGGCCGCAGGGCTGAACGTTCTCAATACACTTCTGAGTACAGCCGACGTTTTTATCCAGAACCTCGCTCCCGGCGCTGCGACAAAAATGGGGCTGGACAAACAGACACTCGCAGTTAGAAACCCAAAATTAATCGTCTGCGATATTAGTGGCTATGGAAGCTCCGGCCCACACTCGTCTCGCAAAGCCTATGATTTGCTTATTCAAGCCGAGGCTGGTTTCTTGGGAATAACAGGCAACCAGGCGCAGGGTGCGAAAAGCGGCATATCGATTGCTGATATTGCCGCAGGAACTCAAGCACATGCCGCCATCCTAGCCGCTCTCATCCAACGAGGTAAGACGGGTCTCGGCAGCCATATCGAAATATCGATGCTCGAAGCGATGACTGAATGGATGGGTTACCCGCTTTACTATTCGCTTGATGAGGCAGCACAACCGGCTCGCACTGGCACAGACCACGCGACAATATATCCTTACGGATGCTTCCGCACCGGCGGTGATTTTGAAGCCAGCGCCGGCGAGGTGATGATCGGCATTCAGAACCAGCGGGAATGGGAAAAATTTTGCAGAAACGTTCTTGGCGATGAAAAATTGATAGCAGCGCCCGAGTACGCCAACAACAGCGATCGGTCACAGAACAGAGAGAGTCTCCGCGTTATTATCGAAGAAAAATTCAGAGGCCTACGAGCTGAGGAAGTCATCGAGGCGCTAGAGGTGTGTGGCATCGCCTGTGCGAAAGCCAACTCGATAGCAGAGCTATGGCAGCACCCTCAGCTACGCGCACTAAACAGGTTTATCGAAGTAGAAACCGAAGCCGGGCTCCTCGAAGCACTCGAGCCGCCGGCGCGCAGCGACTCATTCAAAGCCTCTGTAACTAAAGTGCCGGCGCTTGGCGAAAACTCTCGCGCTATTCTCAAAGAGCTCGGCTACACAGGCGAAGAAATCGACGCGCTGGCCGCAGCGCGCGTAATCTAGGCTACGGGGCCAATGCGGCGTCTAGCGCAGTTTGCGATTCGCGTACACCGAAGCTAAGCCAGCCAATCTCATTCGAGTTGTCTGACGCGGCGAGCAATGCGTTAAAAGCCGCGAGTCGAGCTTGCAACGCTCTCACGCTTTTGGGCTCGGCGCTCAGCGCTATGTCCGCCGAATGCAGTGCGAGTTCGAAGTCGCCCGATTCGATCTGCGCCTCGGCAAGCATGGCAACCGCCTCTGCACCGCCCGCCAATTCGACCAGCTGCGGGTAGGCTTCGTCGACTGGCGTCGAAAACATCGAGGTAGGATTACCGTCGAACCAGCCCATATAACTTTCATAAACTCCGCGCACAGACCATGAAATGCGCCCATACCCCTCACCGATATCCAGATCAGATGGCAACGTTATCTCAGCCATCAGGGTATGCACATCTTTGCCCTGATTCATGCCAAGCACAGTCTTATCGTGCACATATAAAATAGCATCGCGATAGCGTGTCAGTTCGCGTTGTATTTGCTGTTCGCCAATGATTGCATCGCCATGACTCGGGATTAAAATTTCAGGCTCCAGCGCTAATATCCGGTTAATCGAATCGACATAGTCTAGCGCCCAACGCGGCTTGGTTCCGCGTAACGTGTACATATTCGGAAACGAGGTGTAAAAATTGTCGCCAACGAACGCAGCGCGGTATTTTGGCACCCACACGCTCAGGTGATCATAGGTCTCGCCGGGAGTGTGCAGGACATTAAATTCGACACCGCCGAGTTCGAAATTATATTCTTCTTCGAACATAATCGTCGGAACGATTTCAGCGCCAAAATTGTCAACCCCTTCCGCGATCTCGAGCTCACTCAGCTGCACAACATTCAGGCTTGGAAACTGCGCCGCATTGCGCTGCGAGAACAGGCCTTTTAAGCGGTTTTGATAATTGACGAATTCGTAGTGTTCGTCCTGCGCGATTATCTCTGTGTCTTCTTCGCGCCACGCATTCACGCCGCCGATATGATCGCCATGGGCATGGGTGAGGATAATGTATTTAACAGGACCATCATCCTCCGCCTGTAGCAGCCGTTTGTGACGAGACGCGTTAACAATCAGTGAGGTATCAATAATGACATTGCCCGCAGGCGTTGCGACCATTGTGGTATTGCCAAATCCAGTCGCCTGAAAAATAGCGTCGTTGATGCGAATCGCTTCAGTCTGATCACGCCCGACAAGGCCCGGATTCATCATCGCTCCCAGCTGGCCCATGCTATGACCGCTAACCAACAAGCCTGTTGCCACGATGGCGGCCGCCTTAGCAAAAGAGGCAAATGAGGCGAGCGACGCGAATGTCCTTGTGCGGTTTCCTTGCATACTACTTCCTAGCGCTGTGCGCGTAATTCTGACTCTATAATGGGTAACAAATCGGTAAACGTCCACGACGGCACACTACCCCAGCGGCCATCAATATCTTGCGAAAGATTCATCGCAGCAATCTCGTCGAGCGAGGCACCTGACTCGATCGCAGTCTGAACTCGATCGCGCAATAACGAGAGCATTGCATGCACCTCGATCATCCCTGCGCGATCACTCACCTCCCCCCCATGACCCGGTATAACTTTCGTGTCAGGCCCAGCCAACTCGATCGCGATTTGCATCGCCGCGATCATGCCCAAAAAACTGCCACCATTGAACTGATCGATGATCGGATACATGTTAGTTCGAAAGACGTCACCTAAATGCAGCACATCTGAATCAACAAAGTGAACGAAGCTATCGCCATCGGTATGAGCGGGCGGCGCAAGAAAGACACGCACCTCTTCGTTATTCAGGTGAAAGCTTAGCGCCTCACTGTAGGTGATAACAGGCCGCGCAGCCTCTGCAGGTCGCGGAAAGGTGATACCGCCTCTGCGCGGAATGCGCAGCTCCTTGAGCATGCGCAGGCGGACGCTATCGTGTGCGACCAGCGTGACGCCATAGCTTGCCAATCGCGCATTGCCTCCGATGTGGTCTGGATGAATGTGCGTGTTTACCGCAAAGCTGATGGGTAAATCGGTTAGCTTAGCGACCTCTGCGACGAGCGCCTCAACATTGCGCTCGTAATGCGAGTCGATTAATAACACTGCCTCGTCGCCAAAAAAAACACCTACATTGCCGTTGGTGTCAGCGGGTTCAAGCATCGCTATCGATTGAGTAACCCTGTGGCTCGTAAACGCAGGCTTCCCCACATCTTGAGCGACGAGCGCTGTAGACGCTAAACTCAATAGCAGAGCAAACGCCGTCATGGCGTTAGTGTAGACACCACGCTGAGCGCGCTGCATATACTGATTCAAGTCCATCATATCTAATTTTCCTTGTCCGTTAACGAGGCTCTTTTGGGGCTTAACCGAGATGGACGATTACCACGCGCGCTCCAGAATAGTCAAAAGTAATCCGTCTCATACTTCTTTTCCTTGTCGATTAGCCTCCCACGTTGACCAGCGACAGGTGGGATTCTGCAAAACGCTGGCACGGCAGAATGCACGTCACTCAGGGTAGGGGCATTTCGCTACTTTCGATATCTCTTGCGCGCTCAAAAGAAGCAACCGGTGTTACAGTTCGCACTTGCTCAAGCCAGAACACACCATCATAAGGATAGCTATTTCCACGAGTCCCAATAAAATCCATGTCACCGTCATTATCCAAATCGCGAGCAATGAATTTATCGAACATGCCACGTTTACGCCTAGAAATATCATGACGCATCCATTCAGTCTTGGCATCGCCTGGGTTCTCAAACCAGCCGATTCTTCCCAATGCACTACCTATGTCCATTGTAGAGTCATCTCCCATGCGATCTCCCCTGCTGTAACTGCCAGCAATCACGTCAGCGTCACCGTCACCGTCAATGTCAGCGAGCTCCATGCCAGTGACGCTGTCGGGCAGGAATGTACCTATTTGAAAACCGTTCCAGGCATCGCCGAGCGCCGCTGGCTGTTCAATCCACATCAAGCCCGGCGGTCTGCCTGCACCAATTATATCTAGACGACCGTCTCCCGAGAGATCGGCATACTCCAGATTGAAGCCCTGCATAATCCCGCCATTAATGCCTATGGCATGTTCAACAAATTCTAGCTCACCAGTATTTTCGTACCAGAGAATACGATTTTCTCCCCTGGCTCCCACCACGATATCCTGATCACCATCGCCATCAAGATCTATGGTTTCTGAATTCTGCGGAATACTATAGCGCCCAAGGATTTCTCTCTGCCAACTATCACCTTCCAGAGGGTCGCCGTGCAGAGTAAATAATTCAACCGGTGTTGAGCGAGCATAGTCAGCTGGGCTAGGACGCTGGGCGCCTTTGTTGGGCGCTATAATTTCAGGAATTCCATCACTATTAAAATCGGCAGAAAAGACACGAATATAAGACCCGCGATTCAAACTCTGAGGAAGAATCAAACGTTTCCACGCTGAAGAGCGCACGTTAACTCCCGGGTTTTCTAGATATATCAGATGAGCAAGTTCTGCAGCGACAAAAATATCTAGATAACCGTCACGATTAATATCCACCAACACAGCGTCTTCAGGAGCACCTACTTCAGCTCCCTCGGCAAGAGTAATATTAATCCATTTTTCCGGGTCGCTCGTCCCAAACGCAATACGCACATGACCGGCAGCCGGGGGGTCGAACCCGTCATCAAATGTCGCAGAATCATAGGTGGAATCAGATTCATGAACAGAGACTATATCTTCGAAGCCATCGTTGTCGATATCACCAACTACCAGGCCATCACTGCCGCCGAATGGAACACCAGACTCAATGGGGTCATCAATGAGATGTTCACGCCAACTTATATAACTGCCGTCAGCCGCTTGGGCGCGGGTCAATGCGTCTCCAACTGGATTCTGTGCATTGGTAACTGAAGCAATTCCTATCACTGCAAGAACAATAATTTTTCCTCTTATCATGTCTTCCTCTAATAGCTATGTCATGCTTAGTCACATTATTTGCAATTTATTAATTTACTACCTGTTCTTTGATGACTTTAAAACGTTGCAATTGGATTCAATGGTGATCCGGTACCACCATTGACGCGCAATGGTGCAGTAGTAAAAAGAAATTCAGCCCTCCCCTGACGCTGCGCCTCTTCGGATACCGCTTCTAAATCAAGATTGTCAAAAATAGGCATTCCCAAAGCCACCAGAACCAGTGCATGCACCGGCGAATCGTAACCTTCAACTAGCGAAGGCTTTACATCCAGCGCTGAATCGCTACCGATTAGTGCTACTTCCCTATCTTTAAACCATGATACCGAACTAGCATGTAATCCCGCCGAATCCGCGGCAAGATTCCAGGGACCTAGCGTAGCTCTTCTCATCCAGCGGCCGGTGCGAATCAACACGATGTCGCCAGATCCTATTTTAATATTATTTGCCACTTCCCATTCCTCAAGCCAGTCCGAAGTTATAGGAGTGCCATTTTCCAGCCAGTCCACACCGCGCAATCGCGGAAAATCCATGACGATGCCACGACCAAAAATACCTTCCTTAAAGGCAGTAATCGCCAATTGACCACAGCCAGCTTCTGTTACTTCATCTTCTGAATAGCCGTTATACATAGTTCCGAATTGAAACCGATGGCATAGTGCGTCTAGGTGCGAATGCGCGTAGCCATGATAGGAAACCCCGATAAAGTCTCCGGACCAAGGGCCGGGGCTACTGCCGATCGACGTCATGCGATGATCATAGGGACTGAAATTATCTGCCGCCGGCTCATCTAACACCTCATGTGCCATAGAAACCGACGTACCCGTCTGAACGAGGCGCGCTGCCGACACCCTCGTTTCTGACGTGATGAAATTAACCGTACCTTTTTGATCATTCTCTCCCCAACGGCCCCAGTTGGACAGCGATTCAAAAAGCGCGTCCGCTTCCTGTTCGGTCATCATCTGCGCACTAACTGGTGCGGTAAATAAAAAAGAAAACCAGAAAATCAGAGCTATTTTGTTTTTTTCCATACTGAAAACTTCCTAGGGCTGATAAAGCCATCTCCATCAAATCACTTTATTCCACAGATTCAGTCGAGTAGAGGTAGCAAAATTTCTAACGGAACTCTATCATGTTACTCCTCTCTTCTTAATAAATAATTAGTGAATTATAGAAAACTTGAGCGGAATTTTATTCCCCAGCGACCCTCTACTTTTATTAGAATATATAGAGATTCGAAGGTTACTATTTCCGATCCATCGTCGCGAAAACGACGAACGCGAGTAGCCACGTGAGCTTTCGTATCAGTAATGCTAATAATTTCCCGCTCTACCCATTCAGAATGATGCCAATCTGTATCACTCAAATTATCAAAAATTCTTATATGAGCAGTTACAACGTCCTCCCTTGTTGCCCAATTCGACATGCTTCCGCGAGCAAGACGAAAATGAGGAACATGGTAGGTCGCAGAATGTCCAACAGGATCACTCCCGCTGAAAGAAGACATGAAATCATCAAGTACGGATAAAACTTCCTGTTCATCATTATTAGTCGTAGATTGCGCAAAGCTAATCAACGGCAGCATGATGAAAAGAGATAATAACGTGATAGATTGAAAAACCTTCATAATATTTCCTATTTTTAATTTTGATGTTGGAATCAATACCGAATTCATTAGAGCATCAGATAGTTTTTGATAACTAAAAATTCGTAAAGCCCTAGTTGGTTAGACACTTCACTGGGCTAGGTTGATCTTTTTTTCTAGCAACCGCCCAGCTCTCACCCCTTTTAGGAGCATGACTCTGATCAAAGAGAATTTAGCAAATTCTAATAAATCCATTTTAACGTCTAGTCGAAAGATTAATTGATTCCACTTCTGAAGATAGCGCCCGCGCGATTGTATCCCTCAGGCATTGGCAACACATTGTTAGTTTGCGCCCACAACTCGTAGTCCGCCAGCATCTCTTCAAACAACTGTGGCAGTTCGGCTTTTAAATTGTTCACCTCACCAGGATCAACTTTAATATTATATAAATGCCACTCAGTCTCGTTCTGCTCGACCCGATTGATCACGATTTTATAATCGCCTTTAAATAGCGCACTACTTCCCCCTAACTCGTAGCCTATAGGTTCAGAGGGGGAATGGACCTGCTGCGTAGTTCCCACCAGATAACCAGAGAAATTCGCGCCGACTATGGGCTCAACTGAATCACCATTGAAGTTGCCTTCGTGATCATTGAGTCCAACCAAACTGAGAATAGTGGGCGCAATATCTGTCACAAAGGTGAACTCATCGGTTAATTCACCGTGCTGCGAAATGCCCGGTCCGGACATCACCAAGGGCACACGCAGCCCCCCTTCGTTGGTATGGAATTTGTAGTGGATCAACGGTGAATTAGAAATCGAGGCATTACCTATGCCCGGTGCTACCCATGATCCTTTTTCTCCCAGGGTTTCATACTCCGTGCTGTATCCCACACGCTCAAGCCATCTATTGAGAGGAGCATTCCCGTTCAATCCATCCAGCCCCCCAGCTGCCGCGCCATTGTCTGAGGTGAAAATGAAAATCGTATTGTCATACTCATCGATACTTTCCAGATACGACATCAGGCGTCCAATGTGTGCGTCCATAGCATCCACCATGCCGGCATAGACTTCCATGCGACGAGCATCATAGCGCTTCTGTTCATCCGTGCTTTCGTTCCAGTCCGGAGTCCCCGGAGTTACTTTAACTTGAGAGTCAGCCGGTATTACGCCTTTGGCAATTGCGGCCTGCCGCCGCTTCTCGCGCATCACTGACCAGCCCTTATCATAGACACCGGCATATCTGTCCGAGTACTCTTTCGGTGCTTGCACCGGTGTATGAACGGCTTGAAACGGAATGTATGCAAAGAAAGGTTGGTCACTGCTCTCATTTGAATCGATGAATTCGATGGCCTTGTCGATGAAGTATTCCGATGAGTAGAAATCGTCAGGCAATGTATGTGGCGTTCCATCTGCATACCAGTTCGCCTGGTCATAGATTGGGAGGAAAATACGCTGCTCCCAGTTATCCGCGCCTGCGTCGGCCATGGCTATTGTTCGATCAAATCCGCGAGCAGAAGGCAATAGAGATGGCGTATGCCCCAAATGCCATTTACCAGTCATATAGGTATGGTAGCCATAGTCTTGCAATAGGCTGGCAAGAGTGACGGCTTTGTCGCTAAGTACTCCCTGATAATGATCGTAAGCCATTTGTTCAGGAGGAATCGATTCGGGGATATTCGGTACGCCATTGCGGTGGCTATCGACTCCAGTCAGTAGCATCGCTCGAGCTGGCGCGCAATTAGCAGCGGTATGATAGTTAGTAAACGACAATCCCTGAGCAGCGAGTCGCGAGATATTCGGCGTACTTATTTCGCTACCGAAAGGAGATATATCCGTATAACCAAGATCATCTGCAAGAATCAGGACGACATTGGGGCGATCGCTGGATTGTGCTTGAACGGCAAAAGGTAGAACAAAGCAGTTAAAGAGTATGGCCAGTAAATTACGGTTAAACCGTAATTGCCTATTTCTCTCCGCTATTGTCGTCAGTAGAGAATTACTTCTTGGTGGCATTGAAATATCTCCTGCCTGGTGGGTATTCAAAATACGTGTTGAGACGCTTTGCTTCGAAGGCTCAGTATAACTTAGTTCCGCCTGATGACTGAGGGACAAGTCCGAGACTAGTCTCCACCAATTCAATATTTTCAGCGCTATAATACTGAGCATGAGTAAAGCTTAGGGAGTTTGGATATGAATCGAGTTTCAAAACTGACGACATTAGTTTGGGCGCTACTGACAGCGGTACTCTGTGTATCTAGCTTTGCGCAAACCACTGACCGAACGGTCAGATTTCTTCTCGAGACGGCCGCGCCACTGCGCGAGGTTCAGGACGAAGATCCGCCGAACGTTCTATTCATTATCGTAGATGACTTGAATACTGCCTTGGGTTCTTATATTGGCTCGGGGGCGAGGCCGCACTACGCCACGGCCAGTACACCAAATCTGGATCGGCTGGCAGCGCAGGGTATCCGCTTTGAAAACGCCTTTGTGCAGAATCCTCTGTGCAATCCCTCCCGTGCATCTCTTTTAAGCGGGCTTAGACCCAACACGGTCGATGTGCATACCACCGGAACTTGGCCGCGCCACAAGATTGGTGACGAACTGCGAATGCTGCCCGAACACTTCCATGATCATGGTTATTTTACAGGCAGGGTCGGTAAGGTTGGTCACAACTCCTTTGAGGGTGCGGTAAATTGGGATGAATCGAAGTTTGCTCTGTCGCGAGATCCGGCACAACTCTTCCATACTCCGGGCTACCTGCCGGGCGACGATCTTTCCCAAGTGCGGGACAACACCTGGAAAGAGGGTTCGGAAAATGGCATGTCGCGTCGGGATATTTTCGCTGGAAGTAGCCGAACCCTGAGCCTGCCTCTGACCTGGCGTGCCACCCGCGAATCGCCGCCAATGACCCCCGATGGAACCACGGCGACAAGAATTATCCAGCTAATGGCAGAGA
>Ga0228622_1000611_pt1 | contig 18702 bp, 25 predicted proteins | sample 26DmetaG_FD_186035 | JGI IMG/M metagenome (GOLD analysis project Ga0228622, IMG submission 186035) | Seawater microbial communities from Monterey Bay, California, United States - 26D | ecosystem: Environmental > Aquatic > Marine > Coastal | place: USA: California | collected 2016-10-01
CCAACCGCACAGCCGTAAAGAGGTCCTCGATTACTACGCAGCCGTTGTAAACAAGGGCGGCTACATCCCTCAGACTATGATCTCGCCGGCTATGATGCGCGAGCTGAAAGAGACGGGGAGGGTGTAGCTAGTTGCGGTGTTGAATAAGTTGTCACTAGTTAGTCAATATGATGTGACTAGGTATGCACAATATACTCAATATTATAAATGTTGCTCATAGTTAGTAACTATGATTTAACTAGAGACTAGGTGCTAAATAGGTAGTAACTATAGATTAGGAGGGGTTATGACAGTTATTGTATTAGCAAGCTCAAAAGGCGGTGTAGGAAAAAGTACCACTGCACTGTGTTTGGCACAGGTGTTAGCTAGGGAGGGAGTTGGTGTTAGTCTCTTAGATGCTGACCCGAATGCTCCAATATTGAGTTGGTACAAGCAGTCTGAACAGGTTGATAAATCCTTGAGTGTTATCGGGCCGCTAAATGAAAACAACATATATGAGGCAATTGAGGAAGCAAAACACACATCTCAGGTTGTAATTGTTGATCTGGAAGGGTCAGCAAACTTAGCGGTCTCATATGCTATAACGGAAGCTGACCTGGTGCTCATTCCGTTGCAGGGTAGCCAATTAGATGCAGACGAAGCTGCTAAAATAATTCGTATGATAAGTAGGGCAGGGCGCCAACTTAAAAAGCAAATACCCTATATGGCTTTTTTCACTAGATGTTCATTTATAAAATCCAGAACGAATAAGCATATTAGCGCATCTCTATTAGAAGCAGATATTCCTGTCGCCCAGACCGAGATCGTTGAAAGGGATGCATTTAAGGCGGTGTTTAGTTACGGGGGGTTTTTGCACGACTTGGATAATGCTGAGGTTAGCCATCCTGAGAAAGCAGTCAACAATATGATAGATTTCGCAAATGAAATCATGCTGAAATTGGGGAAATCAAAAAGTGGACAATCAACATGACTAGGAAAAAGCTGAACTTTGAAATTGACGAAATTGTTGAAACAAAAGACATAACTTCAAACCAAAATAGGCGCGCAGAAATAGCGAAAGTAGCACAGTCCGAGGGTTTCACATCACGTCAAACAAAAAGTGTAAAAATTGACGGGAGGTCTCTGCGGCGTACGGCTCGGAAACATCAACTGAACATAAGTGTCACTGCTGAAACTAGGGACAAATTCTGGGAACTCGCTTCAAGCTTAGGGTATTCAAGTGGAGGTGAGTTATTAGATTTTCTTATAAATAGTAGTGATAAGAAATGAAAGAACTTGGTTTAAGATCCGACATTATCAACGTTAAGGATGTGAGGCAGGGTGAGGAATTATACCCATGGGTGGAAGCTCTCAAGCTTGACCACTCAGTTCAAATGTTTGGCGGGTTTAAGTTGCGAAATCTTGGTGGAAGTGTAGTTCAGTGCCGAGATGTGACGGCTTGCGTTCACGAGCTAGGCTCGCCGCTGCCACCGGGCTCAAAAGTAGCCAGCGTCCATCTGAATATATGGCTGCCGTTTCGAATGCAGTTTAGCCGTGGCGGCAAAGCACGATATGCTCGAGAACTGTTAGGGTGCCGCCAATTGCTTAAGAACGAGGGATATACGCATGTGGTGGCGACTGGGCCGATGCTCCAGAGTATTGATGCCGACAAACGCATGACAGAAGTTGCAAGCTACACGGGTCATGCCATACCCATAACGGTTGTATGCCTCGGGACATGGCTGTCTTTCAAGTTGGCTCGCACGCTGTTGTTGATGCGGGGCAGGGGGCTTCGACACACTTCCAATTTTTCGGGACAACTGGTCCCACTTTGGCGGAGCTTTCGAACGATAAAACTTTACGCTATTTAGGTCAGCACTACTGCCTTATTTAACATAACATCTATTATGCGGCCAAACTTTGTAGCCGCAAAGCGATAATGTCACCCCTGCGCAATTCAGGAATGTCACTCACTTGCTAAAATGAAAGAACGGCCCATAGCTGCCGTTCTTTGTGTCAATCGGCGCCGCAGTGCAGCTTCACCAAACCAGCCGTTCGTGCCTCTCGCAGCATTTACGAGAGGTGAATGGTGGTCGGCTCAAGGCTATGGAGGGCGAGGGTTCATTGAGTTGGCTAGAGGCGCACACTTTGGACCCTCCGCAATAACGACCATGAGTTGGTTTTGAAAAGTTGGAAATAAGGCGTTTTCAGCAAAACCGTAGGTTGCACACTTTCAACCACACAGCTAGTCTAGCCCGCCAGAGAAATTGGTTTTGGCTCTACTGATCTCTTCACTAGCTTTGATTTGTGCGAGGCTTACGAAAATCCAACACCGGTAAATTACTATAGAAGCGTTTGTATGAGAAAATTGTCTGCCCGCCATCACCGCCTTTTGGTCAAAAAAACCAGACATGGAAACAAACGTAAGCCGAGACCAAAGTTTCAGGAAAGCAACTCTCGCTTTGTGCCATTCGAAGTAGAAGTTTGGGACGGCAAGGATGTTGAGACTGTCACCTGCTTGAATCCTGCTACCAAACCACCGTCTGTCATTTGCCTTAATAAGAACACCGACGAAACGATAAGGTTTTTGCACCATTTAAGCAATTCAGTCTCTGGGCTAAAAACAGATAAAAAGAAACAGACAGATTGGATAGATCGCAAGCCCAATCGTCCTCCACAGATCAAGCGGTATATTGGCTTTGAAGACATTAGTGTTTTTGCAACAGCGCCAGCGCTAATACTTGCCGCAACCTATGAAAGAGCAAAAATTGCTACAGGTAAGATACCCCCAGCAGTCAATTTTCCTAACTGGAGCCCTCAGGCTTTTCAGACGCTTTATGAAATTGGATTCTTTGAAATTGTGGGCCACGCTCCTGCGGAAAAGATTAAAGAGGTTTATGTAGAGAAGCTTGATTCTTCCTATAAAGTTTCAAAAACTCTAAGAGGTGCAAACGCTGATGGCCTCGAGGAAGCGTCTGATGTAATTTCGGAGTTACTGGACTACCTTTCAATCGACGAGGCTATTTGTGAAGACCTAATAAGGGATATAAATAGTGCAGTAAGTGAGGCCATGATCAACGTTGCGCGTCACGCGTATGGTGAATCCTTTATTGCACAGTCACTGAAGGTTTGCCTGCAGCAGTGGTGGATGTCGGCAAAAGCTGACAAATCTAACAACACACTGACCATTGCGGTCTATGATCAAGGTGAAACTATACCTGGAACGCTACCACGGCGCGAATGGTACAAAGAGAAAATCGAGAATGCGATGAGGTCTGTCATCCCAAACTTCGTCTACGCCAGCCAACACGGAACTATCGATCATGAGTTTATTAACTACTCTATGAAAAAAGGTAAAACACAGACTGGAGAGGCGCGCAGAGGGTTGGGATTGCCTCAGATGCAAGACCTTATCGACGTTTGCCCAGATGGCACACTCTCGATATTAAGCCGACAAGGCCTATATAAGTATGATAAAGACATAGGCGTCTACAAACGCCGATTGGAACTGGAACTCGAAGGGACGTTGGTAGAATGGAAACTCACCCTTCCCCGAGGAGCACGATAATGGAGGATGAAATCATGATTTCTGTTGCAGATTTTTCGAAGTACCCATCGGGAAGAGACGCTCAAGATGGTTCCTTCAATGGTGAAAAGTATAGGACGACAGTATTAGAGCCGGCGTTGCAGCGAGCCATTAGTGACAAAAAGATAGTTTGCGTTTCCCTCAAAGGAGTTATGAGCTTTGGTTCTTCGTTCCTTGAAGAAGCTTTTGGGGGGTTAGTACGTAAGGAAGGGTTCACCAAAGAACAACTAAAAGACATCCTTCGGATAGACCCCGGAAAACCCAATCTCACCAGATACCAGAAGACTATCTGGACATACATTCAAAACGCGAAATAGCCTTAAATGATGGATGGAATTCACTTATACCTTAGTGCTGGAGTAGCTGTACTGTTAGGCGCACTCGTGGCAAGTGTTTTCACTGCGTATTTCAACCATCTCTCCACCAAAAACGAAAATATCAACGAGTACCTGAAAGACCTCGGCGAGATTGAAAAACTCTGTCGAAATTATTGGCTATTCGAAGGACCCATGGACGAAGGTGCATCACAGCTTGGCAATCTCGGCCATGAACTCCGAGCGAAGCTGGATGCGACCGCTTCATTTGAAAGCTTGTCTAAATCCATACTGGGAGAAAGATATGATCAATTCACCGAGCTTGACGTCAAGCTTTTCATGGCGGCCACAGGTGGAACGTTCCAAACACAGAGCTTTCTACCTTCTCCAGAAGTGTATGGAGAGGTTATGCAAATAATAACCGAGATACGGGCGTTGCTCAGGCAGCAACGAATCTCATTGTTCTGGGCGCGTTAGTTGCCGAGTACATCAACTTGTGCTGTCTAACTCCAATTCCAGTGTTTATACCAAGTGAAGATGGGCTATGTTGCATACAGCAATGAGAATTGTTTAGTTCCAAAACTAAACAAGAATGCAGACCAGCCGTCACTATTGACGAATGCAATGGGGGATAAAAGCCCACCCTTTCCAGCCACTGACAATATGTGTCCGCTTCCTTTGCTTCGCCCACTCTAGTTTGAGCCCGCAGCGAAGGTCCGGTTTCCGCCCATGATGTCACTTGCTGCACGTGCGAACATGAGGCCGAAGCGCGTATCACATGGGCTCCCTGCGCGTTGTCTGAAACACCCCCTGCGGTGCTTGCTTTTCAGGCTCTGCTGCTCCAGCCATTCAGGGTTTCAGCGACAAGTGGAACAAGAACACCGATATGGCCAGTTGGACGACATCTTGGAATATTTCGATGCTCACGAGATTGGCGTTGCTTTCGGGGGACCAGCCGCGCCCCGCTTGAAGACAACTCTCAAAGACGCTACCCGGCAACTGGAACCTCTTCCTGCGCGCATGGCCGATCGTGGACGTATCCGAATTATGCTGTCCGATTTGGCGCGGACGCTACATGTCGGTGTTTTGGCGGATTGCTTCTTTGACCCTGCAACCGCCCTTTGTCTCAAGGCTGCCACCGACCAATCCAAGCCACAGACCGCGCTTTGTCAGCCAACCAAATGTCCAAACGCCTGTATTCGCACCCGCCACCTGCCAGTGTGGCAAAAGGCTGAGGAAGAGGTCAACGGTCTGCTTAAAGAGAAGTCCCTCTCAACGGTTCAGCGGGCAGCTCTCAAGGCCGAACGTACGCGTATTCGCGGTGTGATTGGGCGGGGGTCACCAAAATCTTGAGCCGGTACACAGTTTTGCTTTGGCCAAGCCGCGACATTCTGTATTGCATTGATGCTAGCCGAGGAGGAATTAGGATGGACGCGCAAATTTCAAAAATGGTTCGGGCCGTTGAAGCCGCAAAACTGCCTGCCGAACAATCAGAGCTTTTGCGACATTGTGGCAAGGACTTGCTTGCAAGACCAGATTTGTGCGCAGAGTTGATTCAAGAGACTAAGACCGGCCCGCTGTCGGACGGCCAGATGTCGTTGCTGACCGCTGCATTGGAAGCGGCCCGGATGGCCGATGAGAACGCGCAGCGCAAAGGGCGGGTCTTTCTCGACGACATGCGCGATACGGTGGCCTTGCTTGACACTGAACTGACCTTTCAAGCGGCTTTGTCTCTTTCCAGCGCCTGGACGCGCGCGGGTCTCACGCCGCCGCCATCCCTTGCACACTCGGTCATCCCCGAAGACCCAGATGCCTTCGCCGATACCGGCGGCATTCCAGACATCCCCGACGAGATGTTTGACGGGATATTCAAAGGCATCAACGAGATCGGGGAACAATCGGTTTCGGCTATGCTGGCAATGCTTGATGAGATGCTGCCCACCTTGCCGTCAGAGGCACGGTTTGCTTTCATCCGCAAGCTGGCGACCCGGTCGGAGCCCCTGTGTGGAGAAGCTGCCGCAGCGCTGCTACTTGCTAACGACTCCTCAGTGCGCGCTGGTGCGCTGGCGGGCCTTGCCCTGCGCCAGGAGGCCGGAAACTTGGCGCAAGCACTGTTCTCAAGGATCACGTTGATCCGAAGTTGGCAGCAGGACGAGGGCACTCTGCGCGGGATCGATACTGTCATCCAGTCTGCCCTCAAAAGCGGGACAAGGGCACCCGAGGCGCGCTCAAAACCCAAAATCCACCGTGCCGTCTCTTCCATGATCGACGGCAGCGGCGCTCAGAGCATCTCCATGGCCATTCAGTCCGGTAGCCGACGGGCCATAGCCTCCGTGCTGCTCAAGCAGGGCTTTGGCGTCAAGGACGCCTTCGTGATTCCGTGCTCCAGCGCCACCGAGCAAAAAAAGATGATCGGACGAATCATGGATTATGCGGGCGCGTTGGACACAACAGCGGATTATGTGTTCGCAGCCTTATCTTGGGCACTTGCAGATGGACACGCAATGGGCATCATGCCCGCCGCAGGTCTGCTTGATGTAGTCGAAACCACAGGTTTCGGCGATCTGCGTCCACAGACAGCCGATATCGCTGACATCGCATTCTCTGCCGACCCCGAAGGCAAAGTATCCGCCCTCTCGCCTCGTGCCCGCGGCAGTATGATCATGGCCAGCGAAGATTGGCCCGATCGCTTCCCGATCTCGGACAGTTGGTTCGAGGATAGTGATGCCTCTTCAGATGCAATCGAAAGCGCGACAACGGAGAATTCCATGAACCGCAAGCTGTGGCAACATCTGGAGACACGGCGCGATTTCTGGGCCATGGTCTTTGGCCGTAACGCCGCGTTGTTGGCGGCCGCAAAGGACCCCACAGCCTCCGACTTTGTCGCCGTAGCCCAGGCCATCGCCGAGGGCCGCGATCTGAAGAGGACGCCGATCATGCACTTCGTTCACGCCATGACCATTGAAGCCTGGGTCCATCAGGACGGGCCGCCGATGTCGTCTGGTAGCCTTGAGGTCACCGAAACGCGCTTGTCGCCGAGATCCTACGCTGAAGTCACACCGTTTGGTGCCAAGGAACAGAAGGCGCTGGATAAACTCCTGCGCCCCGCAAAGATCACACTCCCCTGGTTGGAAGGCTTTTTGACTGGCCTTTGCAGCGCGCCCAAATTCATCAATCCTTCCGACTGGATCGCCACTATCTTCAATATCGTGGCCGAAAGCATCGCTTCAGACAATGACATGCAAAAGCTACTCGACCTGATCGTGCTGGCCTACAATCACCGCCTGTCACTGCTGCGCGAGGCCGCGCCATCCGAGGCCCTCTTTCCAGGAGACCCAATCCTGTTTTCTATATGGGCCGACGGGTATCTGACTGCCTGGGAAGCCCACAAATCCCATTGGCCAACCAAGACTCTCGGCAAAGAGGGCAAAACCATGCGCGCGCTCCTCGAACAGGCAGCGGATTTCAAAACCAAAACTGACCAGGCACCAGCCTTACGAGATTGGCTGATTGTGCGTGCCGAAAAACAGAAATAATGCCGATTATCTGTTGACTGTCAGGATAAGTCGCTGAATTGACGGCAGCTTTTGTGGCGACACGGCTTAGAATTGAGACCCACTATGATCAGAACGCGGCCTACTTGCAACACTGGATTGATGCCATGAAGGCCGACAATCGCGCTGTCATCAAGGCCGCGTCCATGGCGCAAGCGGCCTGTGACTGGATGTTTGAAACTGCGGGTGAGCTTGAGAGGCCCAATGCGGCGCAAATCGCAGCCTAGGGGCTCGATGCTGGCTGGGCTCCTTAAAGTGAAAGGAGGCCAGTTGGCTTGTGATCATTTTGATCATTTGAAAGCAGCTGAAAGGAAATCACATGGCTTGGGAAGTGCAACATCACACGTTGGCGGACGGATGGATCAACACATGGAAGCAGGAGACGGATCAGGGCACCTGGGAGCCAATCACTTACGAGAGCAAGGATGAGGCAGTGTATGAGCTGGCTGAGTTCTTCAGAGAAATCACGCTTGAGGTTGATTGCGGCACGCGAGACGCTGACAATATCTACGATGTTGCTGAGTTCAGGGTCGTTAAAGTTGAAGAAGGCTTTGTGTCAGGTAAGATGAATAGCCAGATAGAGAAGGAATAGAGCCATGGCAGGATCAGTCAACAAGGTCATCTTGATCGGGAATTTGGGGCGCGACCCGGAGGTGCGCAGCTTCCAGAACGGCGGCAAGGTCTGCAATCTCGCGCTCGCGACGTCAGAGCAGTGGAAAGACAAAAACACAGGTGAGCGCCAGGAACGCACGCAATGGCATCAAATTGCGATCTTCAACGAAGGCCTTGTGCGGATTGCGGAGCAATATCTCAAGAAAGGCTCCAAGGTGTATATCGAGGGCCAGCTTGAGACGCGCAAGTGGCAGGACCAATCAGGCAATGACCGCTACACGACGGAAGTTGTGCTGCGCGGCTATGGCTCGGCGATGAACATGCTGGACAGCAGGAATGCTGGCTCAAGTGACGGTGGTTCAAGCTATGGCCAAGACAGCAGCTCGTCCTATGGTCAGGGCAGCAGCGACTTTAGCAATGATCTGGATGATGAGATCCCGTTCTAAGCCCTTGTAGCACGAAAAGGCCTTGAGCGCCGTCCAGAAATGAAGCCGCTTCCCTCCAAAAGGAGAGAGGCGGCTTTTTGTCTTTGTGATCTGATTTTGGATCGAAAGACAAGAAAGGACGTTTACATGCCACAAGATCGGACTGTTCACACAAAGCACCTCGGGGACAATCGGTATCGGGATCTGCAAGTCTACTATGAGAAAGGCGGTATGAATTACAGGGACTATTCCCAAAAACCCAAGGGCATATACTTTGCAAGCCACTGCTACAAAAAGTCAGACGGTTTTATAACATGGTCAACAGGCCAAAAGGGAGATGGCTACATCAAAGTTGTCGAGCTGGCCAACTATAGCGCCAAACAACTGCGCCTTGTGCGTGAGCGTGTTGAAGCGGCTCCTGAACAGATCCACGACATTTTGGACGGTTGCTACGGATCAATTCCCGAGCTCACGGCTTACCTGAAGGGTGAAGCCGCCCTGCCCGTTGTCAAAGCGGAAGCGGCATGATGGGCTGGCTTGTTTATAATACGCGCCCTCATTCAATTGTCGATGAGATCAGAAGCCTCTGCACGTTTGAAACCGATGCGCGCCGTGCTCGACCCGTGGCTCTGGCAAAAGTGCTGGAGCCTGGGCAAGCGGGACCGGTGTGGTATGCGGCCGTTAAGTGTGAGCTGCGAACGCCTGAAGCGGCTCTCGCCCACAAAGAGCGCGGTGACTTCGCGTTGCAAGCGGACAACAGTTATACCTTTGCCGCGGTGTTTCTGACCACTGAAGAAGACGGCTGGGGCTACAAAGACATGGATGAAACCGCTGGCCCTGTGGCGGATCACGCACCTGCCCTGATTTTGGATGTGCTGACACCCACCAGCGCGGAGTTTGCGTTGAACTGGCGACATCGCTGTTGCGTCAACCTCTTCAACAAGCAAGCCGGTGCCCTCGTGGAAGAGGGCTATCAAGTCCAAAATCAAGCTGCGGCGTAACACCCACATCAACATTGCAGCGGCGGGCTTAGGTTCGCCGCCGCTTAAAGGAAAAGGGCCCTTTGGGTTTTGTGATCTCGGCATTGGGTCGAGAGAATTTGCTTGAAGGGCTTAAATGATGAAGACGGCGAACACTCAAAACGACGAGCACTTTACGCCAGCAGGTTTGGTGTGGAAATTTGCTCAATTGCGTGTGCTTCTTGAGCGGGACGCACCTTTTGCTGTACCGCTTTTGCAAGCGATCTATGGCAGGGCGCTTGAGGATCAAACAACACTTGAAAATGCAGTGATCTGGCTCGAGCATAAATCAACCGTAACACTGCGCGATGATCTAGCCGCGCTATTTCAAAATGACTCCGCCGTTTTGGAGTTGGCCAAAGATCATTTCTATCCATTCAACGATTGCTGGATGTCAATTGACAGCGCAATGTGCCGACTAAGCAACTGTGACAAGTGTGTGTTCTGGATCGCAAGACGTGTTGAGGACGGGCAGACAACTTGGCAGTTCTGGGACAGCACGTATAGCACGGCCTATCATGAAGGAACCTACGATAGCCTTGAAAAGGGCATGATCGCCCATGGTCCGGCAGTGTTTTATCTCATTGATGACCCTACCCAAGATGAAAGCCACGCCGGAATTCAGGTGAGCTGACTCTAAAGGAAAAGGGTCCTTTGGGTTTTTGTGATCCACAGGATCAGGAAAGGCGGGCTGGCTCCGTCACATCACACATCAAAACAGAATAGGAAGCTTACAAATGTACACTGGAACACTCACCAAAATGGATGCTGATAACGCTTTTGCAGGTGATATCGCGTCACTGGATTTTGACATTAACTTCAGCATGGTAGCGAACGACTTTAAGACAAAAGGTCAACATCCTGACTATGTCATCGAGGCACGTAGCCCGCGCGGGCGTTTTGTGCGCATTGGCTCGGCCTGGGCCGCCACAAGCCGCGCTGGCAATGACTACATGTCGATGGCCTTTAACCTTCCAGGCATCGCGGGCCCTGTGCGTGTAAACGCCGTGCAGGACAAAGACGCCGAGGATGGAAACTACAAGATCATTCCGATGGCGGCTGCGGCATGAGTGCTGTGGTGCAACTGGATCGAGGCGCGGCGGCGTCTCGATCACCCTCAACACCTGCCTTGCGGTTGCCGATGGTAGAGTTTCAATGGCTGTGCATTGGGGATCGCGACTGGCTGTTGATCACCCCGGCATGGCGCGCAGCACTCGGGTTGTCGATCGGGGCGTTTCAGGGGAGCAGCTATATCACTCAGGATGGCACCATGCTGGCGCTAGAGGGTCAGACGGATGCGCGGGTGTTTATGCGCCGCTTTGAGGCTGAGTTTGGGAGCAACTACCTCTGCTCCAACATTGAAGGCCAGCCCGAGGATATGCACGATTGGGTAACGCTACATTGCGCACCTCTTGCCGCTTAAGATGATGGATTGCAGGCCAGCGCAGTGTCCAGGCTTGCAATCCTTATTCCATATTGCGCCGTATCATGTTGGCGACCCTGAAGGCAGACCCCAAGGGGCCTTCCTTCACGGCCACGCGCGCTCGTCGCGCAGACGTTCTTTGAACAGAAATTGAAAAGCCCTTGTTCTGAGTGCAAAGCACTCAGCGGGCTTTGCTGGATTGTGGCGCATGGGTCTAAGCAAGGACGCCTCTCAAGGGCTGCGCTCGGGGATGGTACAGGTAAAGAACTTCTGGCGAGGGGCTGCATTCGGTCTGGCAGAGGCGGGCAGCCCTGTCAAAGGATCACAAAACTTTTTGGGGCTGTCTGGTGACCCATCATTGCCCTTGTGACAGAAGGCCCGACGAGGCTCTGATCCGCGCCCGTCGCGCCACGCCAGAGCGTCACGCCCGTCAAGGGTAAACATGCCGCCCAAGGGCGGCCCTTGACGGCCCTGCCTCTCCGGCTAGCACTCCGAACACGGACCGGCGCCTCATCTCTGTAGCCCTGCCTAAAAACCGACACCAGACAGCCCCAAAAACTTTTGCGCCCGCAAAGGCGGCGGCTACGCCGTCCATGACAGGTCAGCCCGCCTCTGCCCGCCCGCCTGCATCCCCTCGCATGGCGCGTGTGGTGACTGTTAGGAGAAACGCAAATGCTAGATGCTTATGAAACAATCGAACTTTTTGGCCTCACTGAAACCGCCGACGATTTGCCCATCCCTTGCGATGATACATTGCGCGACAAGATCGTGCGCGAGACGTTTGAAGGCTTGTTTGCAGAGATGCAAGGCACAGGGCTTCGCGCTGAAATCGAACCCCTTGCACATGGGCTGGCCTCAGTTTTATTCCGCCGCCGCAATGCTTTGGAAACAGAGCGCGAACGCGCGGTTGAAACTATCCAAGGGCTAATCCGCGCCGCAGACGGTTCCGAAGTGCTCGAAATGCAGCTAGAGCAGGCCCAAGCCAAGGCCGAGCGTTTGGGCGATATTCTGGACGGGCTGGAGGTTATGGCCGAGAGCGCCGCGCGTTGCTATGAGGTGCAAACAGGGCGCGCATTTTTACCAAGCGCGGGCGGGCGCACATCCAAGCAGGCCAAGCTATCGGGCGCAATCTTTGAGGCGCGCCAATGGATTGAGGCCCACGAGCGCGACCAAGCCGAGCGCAACAAGATAGCAGGCACACCGCTTGCCATTGCAGGCGCGCGCGATTGGGCCAACCACGCCCAAATCTGGGACACGCTGGACCGCATCAAAGCGCGGTTTCGTGACAGTTTCGGGCAAGAGCTGATTTTGTATCACAAGGGCGACAAGAAGGGCGTGGACGCAATCGCCGCCGCATGGGCGCGGGCGCGTGGTGTGGCGCAAGTCGAGTTCAAGCCAAACTGGAAGGCGCACGGCAAGGGCGCAGGCTTCAAGGCGATTGATCAAATGTTAGACACTTTCCGACCCCTTGGCGGCGTTGCGATCTTTGGCGCAAATGGCATTGCGCTAAACCTTGCCCAAAAGGCCGAAGCCAAAGGCATCAAGGCCATGCGCGTTGAAGAAAAGCGCCAAGAGCAAACACCCGCCACATGAGAGAGCACAAACCAGCGCCGCGAAATCGCGGCGCTGGAAATCAAACCCAATACACGCTATATTGAACACAACAGAGGATTGAGACCATGGCCGACGAAACAGAAAATCTAACCATTCGACTTTTGCGCGAGATGCGGAATGACATGCAGGAGATGCGTGAAGACCTTGCAACACGCATGGATGGTATCACTCACATAATGACTCTACTGGCGGGACATTCACACGACCTTGAAGAGCGTGTGAGCAAAATTGAAGAACAACAAACATAAAATTCATCAAAGTTATCAAAGCAGAACGCGGCCCGCTTGAACAGGCGGGCCTTTTTTGTGAGCGCAGCGCAAAGCTGGTTTGTCGTGGGGATTGTCCCGCGCTTTGGGGCCTGCTTGGCAAGTGGCGGCCTTCAAAAGCCGCGCCGCCTGCCCTGCGACTGCTCAGCAATGGCTGAGCGCCGCAGCGCCCCGGCGCTGACTCTGCACCTCTTGAACCCTTGCGCAATACACCACCGTTGTTGGCCCCAAAGCGCGCGACCGGCGCTATTCGCGCAGAAGCTGGCAATGCCAGCTGCGGGGTTACCCACAGGCCCTCACTCCGATATATAAAGTCTACGTTCGGGCCTGCTACGGTGCTCGGGGTTTTTCCTGAAGTCAAAACCCTGTCGCACTGTATAACCCCGCATCAGCGCCCGTGGCAGATGGTGTGACCAGATCGAGCTGTCTTACGCGCGCCCCAGTCAGACGCCAGAGTAAACTCGCCTGCCCTGCGAGAGGGTGACGTGTTGCGCATCGCTCTTGCCCTTGAGGCTCACAGAACCAATACCCTTGCGCCAGAAACTCGCGTGATCGACATGAAGGATTTTGGCCCGTCTCTTGGGTCGCGCCAGCAACGGATGCATGTTTTGCCAATGCCTATCAACGGTCTTAGCGCCTGTAACCTGCGGTCAAGACTTACTCCAATTGGTTTCTAAGTGATGGAAACATGGGCTGGCGCGGGTGAGGACCGTGGCAAGCCACTTCAACCCGTTTTTTCCCCTGCCCTTTGGGCATTCCTCGCGAAGCAAAAAACGGGTTGATCCCCACCCTTATTCGCCAGCCCTTTATATTCCCATCGAAACCAAATGGAGTAAGTCAAATGACCCACAAATATTACAGCGTAAATGTCCCCGTTGAAGGCAAAGATGGCAAAACACGCTTCCGCCGCGTTGGCGCAGCCTTCCCAAACAAAGACGGCGCAAAATCCTTCATGTCGATCAAGCTCGACTTCCCAGTCGGCGCAACGGAATTGGTCCTCTTTGAGCCGAAAGAGCAAGACGAAGACGACCAATAAGCCCTGACCTCCCGCAGGGCGCAGGCGGCAGATCACTCTGTCGCCTGACTTGCTGTCTTGCGCTCAAGACTGGAGACGCGAGCGCGGGGGCCATTTGCCCATCGTCTCAATCATGTGCCGGCTTCTGGCGCGGCGTCCAGACAGTCAACAGGCCCGAAGGCGGCCCTGCTGACTGTCCCACGCCTTTGTGTCCCTCAGCACCCTTGCGCCTTTGGCAATCAAAATGGCCCCCGCGCTCGCGCCGTGCGCTCATGCCGCGCAGGCAAGCCGCGATGAATCGCGTCTGGGGCGGAATTGCCCACAGGCCCTCTCTTCGATATATAAAGTCTCCGTTCGGGCCTGCTTCGGTGCTCGGGGTTTCTCCCAAGGTCGAAACCCTGTCGCACTGGACAATTCCGCCCCGCGCCTGTGGCTTCTGGTCTGCGCTATAAATATGGTCGCGTGTTTTGAGATCGGGCCGCTTCATCTGCGCGCGTGGCAGATCCAACCCGAGTGCCAAGTCCTAGCCCCCGATAGGGTTTGGTAAGGGGTTCGGCCAATAACAACCACAGCGCTGATTTTTGACCGTAGACAGGGGGCTAGCCCCCTCGCCCGTCAATCAGGAATTTCCCCTTGGGCTCGCTTCGCTCCCCCAATTCCTCGCGCATCAAATTCCAGATGGACGGGCTCACCCCCCTTTGCAGTGAATGAAGATGTCGACTTTGCAGCGGTGTGCCTCTTCTGAGACGAGCTGCCTGTTGAGGCCGAAAAGGAAAAGTTTGCTTCGCTTATGGCGTTCACAATTTGAGGATAAAGATATGATGACCTTTGAAATTGCACTTTCCACCCCAAGCGGAATTGCAACCGTATATCTGGACGACATTGCCGAGTTCATGAACACGATGGAGGCCGAGGCGGTGGGGATTGAGCAGCGCGCAGGCCTGCGCGCGGAGCTGATCGGCCAGCCCGTGTTGGCGGGCTATGTTGGCCCATGCTGGGGCGGGCGCACCGCAGAAGGTGTCCCAATCATCCGATATGAAGACACTGAAGCCCACATCGAGCTCGTCAAAGAAATACTGGCTTAGCCCTGATCCAAAGGCGGGGCGGCGACAGCCGCCCATGCCTGCAAAAATACTGGCAACGAACACTTAAACCCACTATATTCAAACTCAAGGAGACCACTCATGGCACACGCGCTTCAAATCGATACACTTGCTTTTGCAAAGAAACTCAAAGCCGCAGGCGCGGATGACAGGCTTGCGGATGCAATCGTTGAAGGCATTACCGCTGCCGATACTTCCGAATTGGCGACAAAGGCCGACATCCAAGAAGTGCGCACTGAAATCAAGGAAGTCGAAAACGTTCTTCGCACTGAAATCAAGGACCTTGAACACACACTGCGCGGAGAAATTGGTGAAGTTCGCGGAGATATTGCGGAACTGCGGGTCAATATGGTTTGGATGATGCGTATTGGTGCCGCGATTGTCGCCATGATGGTTATCCCATTCATGGCAGAGACCGTCCTACCCTTGTTTGGCATTGCGGCCAATTAAGCATTAGCGGGGGAACCCCCCGCTTTTTCCCATCCATTCAGATACAACATTGCCCTGCCGACTGGCAGGGCGCTACCCCGCAGCCATATTGCGCGCGGGATGAGAGGAGATATTCGATGAGCACGTTTTATGAAGTCAAAGAAGGTGGGCCAGCAGGGTTTCGGGCGGTTGTTGTTACGCCTGATGGACATGGCAGCGGCCATGTTGATTTTCTCAGCTCGGATGACGCTACACATAGGTTTGCGCTTGAGGATCTTGCGTTCTTGCTGCGCGCTGCGCGCAGCTTGCCTAAGGAATTGCTTGAGCCAAATGATCAGCTCACGCAATTGGTCGAGCGTGCAGCCCTCGCATTTGAAGCCGCCTCGGGTCAGGAAGAGCCAGTTGAAGAACGCCCAGAGCGAGCAGGTAAACGCTGGAGCGAAGAAGAGGTTGAGCAGGCGCTTGAGCGGTTCAGCGCTGGCGTTGACATCCCGACAATTGCCAAGGAGCATAAGCGCACGCCATCCGCGATCGTGTCCTATCTTCTCAAAATTGGCCGTATCACGGTGAGTGTGGTGCGCTGAACGCACAGGCTCCAACTGATGAAGTCAAAAGAGTGAAGCCCCGCCATGTCTGGCGGGGCTTTTGCTAATGCGCCTCGCCTTAAACTTGCATCGCCAATACCCTGCCAGGCTGCGCCTTATCGGGATATTGGCGATACATATGTTTCAGGTTAAAGGGGAGACGCTTTATGAGACCGCAGGATCGTCTTTGGTAGGATCTATGATGTCTTTGAGCGCGTCAGCTGGGTTGGTTGCGTTGCTTGGCTTTGGGTTTGCACGTTGCGCTGGCTTTTGGGCGTGTACGCGTGCTCGCAAGTCCAGAACAATTTTTTCAAGATCAGCAAGGGCTTCCTTGAGGCGAGCGGTTTTGTCACGCTCTTGAGCCAGCTCTTCTGTAATGTCTGAATTTTGTTGCTTGATCACGTGCAGGCTGGTTTCTGAGCGCACGAGCTCTTGGCGCAATGCAGTCTCTGTGCGGCGAAAAGCTTCCAGGTCTCTATTTGAATTGCTGGCCTGAGCTCGCGCTTGATCCCGTTCACCCTCAACTGTGGACAAAGATTTCTCCAGCTTTTGAATGGTTAGCATCAGATCGTAATAGCTAGGCTCGCTGCTTGCTTCAGGCCGTTCAAACTGCGCAGGGTCAACTTTGCCAAATGCCATCAGCAGCCAGAGAGTGCAGCTCGTGAACATCAAGCCCACCCCGATGATCAGTGGAGCCGCAAATAGACCTAAAAAAGACAGTAGTTGAAACACGTAGAGTAGTCCGCTCTGCGTTGTTCGGATGAAATCGAGTAGCGAGCCATAAACAGGCCAAGGCATTTGTGCCAAGGTTGGGTAGTCCCGCGGATTGAACGTCACACAGGCCGCAAAGACCACAAACCCAAGTCCATTGTGAAATATATCGGAGGGCGGCTTCGTGTGATTCAATGCGCTGGCATCAAGGGCGGCTCCCAGACAGAGAATGAGAAGATAAGCCGCCCAAAGCGCACAGGCTCCGTGAAGCAGCAACGGGATGTTGAACACATTTGAGGCAAGGGCCGCGACAAACAGCGTCAGGATAACGATCGTGTATCCTGACGCTGATAGAACAGCGGTTCCAAATATCCTACCCATTGGAGTTTCCGAAAGCGGCAATGGCCTGACGAATAGCTTCGGTTTTGCTCCAGCCGTTTTCTGAGCATAGGCGAAGCAAACTGTCGTGATCCTCTTGGGACAGTCTGACATTTAGAGCAAGGGTTGGCTGGGCTTTCCCTTTTGGCTTCGGGCTAGGAGATTGTGCGTTCACAGTTGGCGCGGCTTTGCGCTTCTTGGATACGTTGAGTTCATCGAGATATGACGCTTCGGCCATGGGGGAGATCCTTTCAGTTGAGGCGCGCAACGATTGCGCGCAAGATGGCTTGGGTATTGTCTATTGCGTTTTGAATGCCCGATACGTTGGCATAGAGAGGCAGGTCGTGCAGAAGGCAGCCGTGTTTGAGCATTTGGCGGCAGGCTTCTTTCTCCAGGACACCTGGCCAAATGTAGGGAATGTTCTGCGCATCAAAGGCGTTCAATATTTCTGACTGCGCTCGGGTTTTGATGGCAGCGTTCACGCGAGTGAATATGACGGCGGTGAGAAGTGGCGTGTGTTCTTCAGGGAGTGCTTGCACGGCATGTAAGGCTGTCAACGCCCCTTGCACTTCAAACGGCGAAAAGGTGCTTGGCAAGAGCACGACATCGGATAAAGCGGCCGCGCGTAGTGCGGCGGCATTCTCTGTGCCTTGCGTGTCGATGATCAAATAGTCCGAGGCTTTGGTTGCGACCGCGACGGCCGCCTCAAGCTGGTTCGCGTCGACTGCTCCCAAGGACATCAGGTCAAGTGCGTCCGAGCAATGACCCTGCTCAAACCAAGATCGCAGGTGCTGGTTTCCATCGACCTCTATCAGCGTGACAGTTTTGCCGTGGCGGATGATTTCGCTGGCGAGCAAAATTGCGGTTGTGGTTTTACCGACGCCCCCTTTCGGGGAGATGAAGCAGAATTTAAGTCCAGCCATATGGGCTCCAAGCAAACAGTGTCAGACAGCCTATCGGCAGCCAGTGTAGCAATACAGATAGCTATCTAGCAATCAACATATCTATCAACAAAGATAGCTTTATAGGTAGCTTTGTTGCTTGCCACCTATAAAGCTACCGAACAATCTTCATAGCAACATAGCAACATAGCAACATAGCAACATAGCAACATAGCAACATAGCAACATAGCAACATAGCAACATAGCAACATAGCAACATAGCAACATAGGCACGTTGCATTGTTTGTCGTTATTGGCAAAAGCCTTGTTTTTATGGAAGTTTGATGTAGAATTGGGTGTGAGGCGTGTTTATGCCTCGACCATACTACTATTAAGCCCAACTACCTTGGCGGCGGATTTGTTCCGCCGTCTTTTTTGTTTGGCGCTTTGAGAGGCCGCTTAGGGCGCTGTCTTTCACATCAGGCTACCCTACCAAGGCAATTGCCCGAGTTTGCGCTGTGTGGGGCTAGTTGGCGGGCCTTGAGTGATCTAAGCCCCCTGCCCGCGTCTTTTATTCTCAGCCCGTCGCGTAGCGACGCCTTCATGGCTGCCGCGTAGCGCTCTGGCATGAAGTTCTTGCTGCTTTGGCGTTTACGTGAGGCGGTCCGACATCTCGTTGTGATGCTGGCGCTTGTGATTTGGATGTTTGCTGCATGCGATAGGTTGAAAGAGGGGTGGCAGTTGCCGCCCCTCTTCCTTTTTACGGCGCAGCCAGGACCATTCAGACTAAAAGTGAACGAAGTGAAGT
>Ga0228622_1000621_pt1 | contig 18447 bp, 15 predicted proteins | sample 26DmetaG_FD_186035 | JGI IMG/M metagenome (GOLD analysis project Ga0228622, IMG submission 186035) | Seawater microbial communities from Monterey Bay, California, United States - 26D | ecosystem: Environmental > Aquatic > Marine > Coastal | place: USA: California | collected 2016-10-01
TTGTCGACCAGCCTGCCCACAATCGTGAAATGGCTGCCCACGATGCCGTGAAACGCGTGCCCGAGATCGCGCGAAATCACTGCCCAGCTTCCGCGAAATACGCACCCTTCGGCACGCTTGCGAACGATGGCAAAACGCTGGTTTTGCGTCAGTCGTTTGTGCCGTGGTGCGCGCGGTCGGCCCATGTGAAGTAATCACCCCTATTTCTTGCCAGCATCATACAGGCTGCCCCGTTATGGCATTTCGCCATAATTGATTCAATATTATAATATTGAATCAACTGCCTGTATTCCGTTTGGAGCAGCCATGGGCGGCGACCGCCGGGCAAAGCCCCGGCCGCATGCGCAAGGCATGGCACCACTAGTCGTGGTTCCACGCCTCAGCATCGCCAAGCAATTGCGTCGCTATTGCGCGGGCCGCGCCTTCGGCGCTGGCATAGGTTTGATGGTCGGGCAGCTCGTGTAGATCAAATGGCTGGTGCGGGTCGTCCGGTGTCTCAACTCGGACATAGATCGCCCAGCCATCGATCAGCGCCAGATCGTCACTATACCCCTGCCCGTCATCGGCAGTTTCAGCTTGACTTGCTTTGTGCAATATGCTTTTAGCTAAATGCATATTGCACAGGGGAGTTATCATGACCATCAACACAACATTGGCTTCAATAAGCGAGGCACTCGAGAAATCGCCTCGCAACGGGTACGTGGCCGAGCTGCACCTTCAAGTAATAAAGCACCACGATGTTCTTCAGAGCGTGACTGGAAAAGAGTTCTGCGAAGGACTGGGGATTGGAACTTCCTTTGGCACAGAATTTGCCAAGATGAAAAAGATTGCTCCTCGCCTAATTCAAGCGGGGTTGGACGTGGACAAGCTCTGATCCAGTGAACACGGTTGCCCGCGTCCACTGCTGCTTTGATCTCTTCCAAGGTCATCGCAACGCCTCTTCAAGGATTGCGAGTGCCCCGAGACAATCGTCGATATAGGGCTGCTCTTCGCCGTCCAGATCGTTCAGCTCCAGCCGGTTCAACACCGCGTAAAGCGTGGCGCGGGCCTCACGGGCGGCGCTTCGCAAGCTGACGGTATCTTCCAGACGCGCTGTCGCAAAATCATCACTGTGATAGTCAGGGATCATCGGATTTCTCCCGCCTTGTGCTTCCAACGCGGAGCGATGTCTTGGAACGGCACCGTGAAGGGCGGCAGCGCGTCAAAGCCGTTCGAGCTTTTGACCACCTTCACCTTGGCGCAATCATCCTCGACGCTGAGGATCTCGACGCAGAACACGCCGCCCAAACCCGACGGAACAACGATTTCCTTCAGCTCGTGCCGATGCTTCCCGCAATAGACGCAGGTGCTATAGAGCCCGTCGATGATGTGACCGCCGGTCGCGCGATCACAGTCGCAGGTCCAGAATTTCGGGGGCTGATATTTGTGAGCCATTTGTGGCCTCCTCTTGAGTGCTGCGGTTGGGGCTTGGCTCCCCTTCCGCCGATGGGCTGCACACCGGCCAATCTGATCTGACCGAATACGCATGTATTCGGCGGAACAGAGTGGGTGGGGGCACAGCCCGACCCACGGCCCTGGAGCGGCCAGTCATTGGGTCAGAGCCAGCAACTGGTGCGGCCCGCAGCGCGCCCCGCGCGAGGACACGGGTTGCAGGCTTTGACGACGCGCCCGCGCGGCGCTTGTCCATTGACAGGACGCGACAGGGATGTTGGGCGGACCAATCAAACTGAAAGAAGCCTGAAGGAGGTGAGCGGGCTGAAAGCCGTCGATCCTCCGCACAGTCATTTTCTCAGGGCGGCCCGTGCGCAGCAGCACGGGCCACAATTTCTCATTTCATCCCCCGAGGCCTGCGCTCCGCCACGTGAGGCGGGGCGCAGGTGCTCAAAGCTCAACACCGGCTTTCAAGTTGCCGTCCGGATCCAGCCATTTGCGCGCCTCTGCGCAATCCAAGCAAATACAGGAGCAACTGCCTTTCACGATGACCGGCGCGAGAAAGATCACCGGATTTGACGCGCCGCATTTGCGGCACGTCATCGGGGGTAGAATTGCGGGGCCGTTCATGCTGCGGCCGCTTTCGATTGACCTGCGGCTGCTAGGACAAAATCGGCTGCTTTCTGCGCCTCGGACGCCGCACGAAAGATCGCCCGCTTGTCCTCTTTGAGCGCTTTCAACCACCCTTCAACATAGGCGGCGCTTTGGTCGAATTCCGGCGTGACCCCAATCTGAGCACCAAGGAAACAAGCACCGATTTCCGCCACCAACTCTTCAAAGGCATAGGCTTCACGGTTCGCAAATTTCTTAATCCGCTCAAGCCGCTTTTCGCTACCGGTCCAATGGATTGATTCATGGGCAAGGGTCGCAAAATACCCTTTCGCACTATGAAAGGTCGCTACGGGCGGCATATGGATGTGATCTTTGGCCGGGCTATAATAGGCTCGCGGCTCATCGGTGGTCACGATCTCCGCACCCGTGCGAGCAAAAAACGCCTCAAGCTCGGGATCAGCCTCAGTGCCAAGATCGCGCGGGGCCTCGGACCGGATGTAGTAGTCCTCCGGCAAACCTTCGATCTGATCCGCATTGAACACGCGGTATGCGCGCGCATAGGGCAGTTCTTCCTCAATGCCCTGCTCGTTCTCTCGGGTGAACGTCCCGTATTTGACCACGGTCGACGACGTTTCACCTTTGCGGACCTGTCCGCCCAGTTCCTGCGCCTGTTTGTAGGTCATCCAACGGCTCGAAACATAGCCATTCTTGGCGGCCATGACCCAGAGCATCAGGATATTAATCCCGCGATACTCCTCGCCATTGTGTCGGGTCGGCAGGGCAATGCCGGACGCGCTCCCTGTCCACGGCTTGCGCCATGGCGGCGTGCCCGCCTCGATCTCTGCAATAATGGTGTCGGTGACATGGGCATAAACATCAAACTTCGGTGCCATTTGTGGCCTCCTCGATCAAAGTGACGCGGGTGAGGCTTCGTGCCCCCTTCCGCCGATGGGCTGCGCCTCGGCCACCTGATCTGACCGAATACGCATGTATTCGGCGGAACAGAGTGGGAGAGGGCAAAGCCCGACCCACGGCCCTGAACGGGGCTGTCAATCGGCCACATTTGCGAAGAAAATGTCTGCGCCAAAATCAGACGCCAATTTGTCCCGCGAGGAATGGCTCGCCTGCGAGACAGGGGAAATTGGCGGATGATTTTGGGGATGGACAAAGGTTGACCGCCACGGTCAGGGATGTTGGGCGGACCAAACAAAATCGATGATGTCTGGATCGGGGTGAGCGGGCCAACGGCCCGTTGAGCCTCGGTGCAGTCTATTGGGAGATGTTGCCCGCGCGCTTAAGCGCGGGTTCTTCTGAAACCATGCGACACTTCCCAGGCCGCGCGCGATACAAGGCCAAAGCAATCCCTCAACCCGCTGACAGACTTACAAGATATCGCAGACAGTCCGCTGAGTATATGGTTCTTAAATGTAGACCCATCCCCTGGGTTGAACTAGACTTAAGCTATGACAAGCGAATCGAATAGTCTTTCACGATGGCAGCAGGATCGCCGTGCATTCATTGAGCACAGGGTCTTTTGGCGTGGACGTGTCGGCCTTGCGGATCTGATGGATGTTATGGGCCTCAGTCGGGCTCAAGCTTCGAAAGACCTCAATAGCTACATCAATGATCATCCCGAACACATCATCTACGATAAAACGGCCAAGACCTACGTTCTGGGCCCGAAGTTTGAAGAACACTACACTGCGCTTGATCCGTCAGAGTATCTTGATGATCTCCTGTCGATCTCACGGGGCGGTTCAGTCCCCGCTGCAGACTGGATTGTCTACCAACCGGACATTCTGGCAACCACTGTGCCTGGGCGCGGACTAAGCGCACTAACACTTCGCAACGTCTTATTGGCCTGTGAACAGCGCAAAGAACTGCAGATAAGCTATCAGTCCATGTCCTCCCCCGATCCAGAAAATCGCGTTATCATTCCTCATGCCCTCGCACATGACGGATTTCGTTGGCATGCGAGAGCGCTATGCTCAAAAGACCAGGTCTTCAAAGACTTTGTTCTCGGACGCATACTGAAAAGCGCATTGGGGGAACAATCAGATGTCGACGCCGGTACAGATGAAGACTGGCACCAAACAATAACGCTCAAAATCGCACCGCACCCTGGACTGTCTGAAAACCAACGCAGGATTGTCGAGCTCGACTATGCAATGAATGACGGGGCGGCAGAACTTTCAGTGCGAAAGTGCCTGTTGTTCTACAATCTAAAGCGGCTTGGCCTTGACGTTGATCCTAGTATCCGCGCCCCACAGGATCAGCACATAGTTTTGATCAATGACGGAGAAGTCCGCGCTGCTCTCGAAAGGGGGCGGCGATGAGTGCTTTCGCGAGACAAGACTACAAGATGTCATTCAGCACCGGCGGGCTCTTCCTGAACGAAAGCCTGGAAGTCGCGCGCTTGCATGAAGACGGTGAAGCTTGGGAAGACACAATTCTCAGAGCCATGGAGGAAGGCACAACCAGCCTACCGAAATCAGCATCGAACCGTCGATCGTTGCGCGAAATTTCTAACCGCCTGCTTACTCTTACAGATGAGGAACGCGCTTACCTTGTGGAAGAGGCGGACCGCTCCGAACAGCAGGCGATGTTGTGGATTGCCACATGCCGCGCATATCGGTTCGTTCGTGAATTTGCGGTGGAAGTGGTGAGAGAGCGATATCTATCTTACCAACTCGATTTACCGCTCGAAAGCTTTGACATTCTATTTGAGGCAAAAGCTGAATGGGATGAAGGACTGGCCGGATTAAGTCGGTCGACCCGCCTGAAACTTCGTCAAATCATGTTTCGCATGATGCGTGAAGCCGGGATCATTTCAGAAGATGATCGCATTCAAACCGCGATTATTTCCACACGTTTGAAACACATGATTGAAGACCACAACCCCGGCGAGCTGGCCATTTTCCCCAGCGTTCCGGTTGAGGGAGCTTAATTTGAAACGAGAACTAAACCGGAAAGAGCGGGCCGAGCACCTCTACCGCGTGATCACTAGTGAACGCTTCCTGACCAAACAAGGCCTAGGGAATGAAGTGCCATTTTTCATCTATCCCTTTCCCGCCGAGGAAGGGCTCACCATGGTTGAGGATCGTGAAGATCTTGTGACCCGAATTCAGCACTCCGGCACTCGAGTGTTGGACCTGAACCTCTACGATCTCGCGCTCGAAATACTTTCAGAGCGCGGGATCTTAGAGCAGGTTCTTGAAATTGAGGCCGACAGTAGCAAGGGTGAGATCAAGGAACTTCTACAGGGCGTCTTGGACCCACAGGCTCACCTGATCCCGCATATTGGCCAGGCGATCCGAGCGACCCCACATGACGTCATTTTCTTGTCAGGCGTCGGTGAAGTTTATCCTTACATCCGATCTCACAACGTGCTGAACAACCTACAAAGCACGGCGAAAGAAGCACCAACCGTTCTCTTCTTCCCAGGAAGCTACACCCATGCTTTGGCGACTGGCGCGTCATTGGATCTCTTTGGCCAGCTTCATGACGACAAGTATTACCGCGCCTTCAACATTCTGAATTACGAGGTCTAAGCCCATGGCCCAGCTGCTAAAAGACATTTTTGAGAAACCCGTTGATCGCGCCATTGACGGCGTCATTAAGGCCGATGACGAGGCAAGCCTTCGCGTCGAACTCGACGAGTACGTCATCACAGGGGAGATCGGCCAACGGCTGGAACAGTTCCTCGACGCCTACAACAATTATGACACTTCAAATGGCGTCTGGATCTCTGGCTTCTTTGGCTCTGGTAAGTCGCACTTGCTGAAGATGCTGGCTCTACTGCTTGAAAATCGTGAAGTCGACGGCAAAACCGCTCACGAGATCTTCGCTGAGAAGCTCAAAGGCGAGCCAATGCTGGCAGGCGCACTCAACAAGGCCGTTTCCATCCCGTCGAAATCGATCTTGTTCAATATCGACCAGAAGGCAGATGTGATCTCGAAAACGGATGTAGATGCGCTTCTATCTGTCTTCCAAAAGGTCTTTGACGAAGCCTGCGGGTTCTATGGCAAACAGCCTCATATCGCGCAATTCGAACGCGATTTGCAGGGGCGTAGGCAATTCGAGGCATTCAAAGAAGCTTTTCGAAGCGCTGCCGGGAAAGACTGGGAGCGCGGTCGAGAACAGGCGCTACTCGAAGCCAAGAACATTGCGACAGCGTTTGCAGAAGCAACCGGTGGTGATCCTTCAGATGCAAAAGACATCCTAAGCCAATACCGGAAGGACACACGTGTCTCGATTGAGGACTTCGCTGGAACAGTCAAAGCTTGGATCGATGACCAGCCCAAGGGCTTCCGGCTAAACTTCTTCGTTGACGAAGTCGGCCAGTATATTGCGGACAATGTTAAGCTCATGACCAACCTGCAAACCATCGCAGAGAGCCTTAACACCAAATGCAAAGGGCAGGCTTGGATCATAGTAACTGCGCAGCAAGATATGGCGTCGGTTATCGGCGACATGACGCAACAGCAAGAGAATGACTTCTCCAAAATCCAGGCCCGCTTCAGCAACCGCATGCCGCTGAACTCGGCCGACGTCGCCGAAGTGATCCAGCGCCGCCTCCTCGCCAAAACGTCGGAAGGGCAAGTAACGCTTGGCAACCTTCATGACCGCGAAGAAAACAACCTCAAGACCCTGTTCGATTTTGCTGACGGCTCGATGAAGCTCAAAAACTACCGGGATCGCGAGCATTTCATCTCAAGCTATCCTTTCCCTCCCTATCAGTATGACCTCTTCCAAATGGCGATCACGTCTTTGTCGGAGCACAACGCATTTGAAGGCAAACACAGTTCGGTCGGTGAGCGTTCGATGTTGGGCGTTTTCCAAGAGGTCTCTAAGAAGCTGAAAGACAAAGAAGTCGGAGGGCTGGCCACTTTCGATCTCATGTTCGAAGGAATCCGCACCGCACTGAAATCTTCGGTTCAACAGAGTATCCAGATTGCCGAAAAAAACCTGGACGATCCTTTTGCCGTTCGGGTTTTGAAATCCTTGTTCCTCGTCAAATACGTCAAAGGCTTCAAACCGTCGGTTCGAAACATCGGAATTCTGCTGCTGTCAGAGTTTGAGGCGGACCAAACGAGCCAACGCCGAAAGATCGAGGAAGCATTGAGCCGTCTGGAAAGGGAAACCTATATCCAGCGGAACGGTGAGGTCTATGAGTTCCTCACCAATGAGGAAAAGGATGTCGAAGCGGAAATCAAAGCCCTCGAAATAGACCCTTCTGAGCTCTCAAACGAACTCGAAACCCTCGCATTCGATACCATTCTGCGTCATCGCAAGATCAAGCATCTCGCAACGAACAGCGAATATTCCTTTACCCGGAAGCTTGATGATCACGCAGTTGGTCGCGAGTACGAACTGGCAATCAATCTCGTTTCGCCCCTCAGCGACGAGGTTGAAAGCCCCGATGGCATTCGAATGAAAACTATGTCTCGGGAAGAGCTCGCGGTTGCCATGAAACCAGATGCCAACTTCGTCCGCGACCTGATCCTGTTTAAGCAAACGGACAAGTTCATCCGTCAGTCCCGGAGCGGTTCTCCGCAGCCGGGCCGCGACCGTATCGTCGCAGAAAAAGGCGAACAAAACGGCCGCCGCGCAAAAGACCTTGAAATGCGGCTTCGCAAGTTGATGGGAAGCGCCCGACTTTTCGTCAGGGGTGACGAATTGGAGATCGGTGGAGAGGATGCTCAAGAGCGCATCAGCAAGGCGTTCCAGTCCCTGGTAGACAAAGTCTACACCAATCTCCCGATGCTGCGCGGCGTCAGCTATACCGAGGCCGACATCAACAAAGCGGTACAGTCGGAAAGCGGGCTATTCGGTTCTGACGGTACGGGTATCAACGAAGCCGAACAGGACGTCCTCAGCTTCATCAACGCGCAGGCACGCAACGGGGTGAAGGTCTCCGTCAAATATCTGGCTGATCGGTTCACATCCAAACCCTACGGGTGGCCAGTTACCGCAGTCCTTTGCCTTGCGGGCAGCTTGGTTGCCAAAGGCAAAATCGAAGCGCGCGTCGACAGCGACATCAAGGAGGGGTTGGAACTTGCCAAGGCGTTGAACAACAGTCACGCGCTTCCGAACATACTATTGACCCCTCAGACAGAATTCTCCGCTGCAGAAATTCGTCGAGCGAAGGAACTTTATCAGGAGCTCTTTGCGCACCCCTCATCGGGAACAGACGCGCGTGGTTTGGGTGCGGAATGGGCTACAAGCATTGATACGCTCGAAGCCGAGGTAGACGGTCTTATTCGCCTGTCACACCGCTACCCTTTCCTGACCGCGCTCGAGCCGTTCCATGAACTGCTGCGGGGCATGAAGGGCAAGCCAGCGAACTGGTATATTTCCGACGCGCCCAAGCGCGAGGATGACCTTCTGAACGCGAAGGAAGATATCCTGGACAAGGTGAAGTCCTTCATGGGGGGGGCGCAAAAGGGTATCTACGACGATGCCCGCGATATGCTCGCCAGCCAATCTGCCAACATCGACTATGTCGATCCTGATGCCGGGGCTAAGCTGCGCGCTGCATTAGAGGATCCAGGCTGCTTCAAAGGCTCAATGATCCAGAACCTCAAATCCGACCTGTTTGATCTTAAAAACAAGGTCGAACTCAAGGTGCTTGAGGAGCGCAAAGCCGTCATCGCAGAGGTCGAGGACGTCTCTGCTAAAATCTCGCAAATGCCGGACTTCCAGGCGCTCGATCCGGACAAACAGGCGCGCATCACCGCCCGCATCGAGTCCCACAAATCAGGTCTCGATACGGAAGCACTGATCCCCGTGCTACGTGATCGTGCCAATAGCGCGCGCACAAACCTGCTGGCTGACGCGGTCAATGAACTCGACCGGCTTGCGCGTCCGGCGCCCGAAGATGACCCTTTACCTGATGCCCCTCCTAAACCGCAGACACCCACAACGGTCCTCGCCTCGCAGCTGAAGGTCACAGCCCCCAAAACGCTGCTGACCGATGAAGCCGACGTCGACCAATACCTCAACGAGATGAAAAAGACCCTGCTGGCCGAAATCCGCGCGGGTAAGAAAGTAATTGTGTAATGGATACCAACGCGCTCAAGAAGTTTGCCCAGGCCGCCCGCAACCTGCTGATCGATCAGATCGCTTCCAAGCTCGACGTCGTGCTGGCCGAGGGTAGCGCCGCGCGGCGGGAAGCCCCGAAGGCCGTCAAAGACCTCGAAAACGCCATCGCCAAAGCCGACAAACAGCAGGTCATCGAACAGGTCGCTTACACGTGGTTCAACCGCTTCACCGCCCTGCGCTTCATGGATGCCAACGGCTACACGCAGGTCCGCACCGTCTCCCCCGCCGACGGAGCCACGCGGCCCGAGCTGCTGTCAGAGGCGATGGCGGGCAACCTACCGGACGGTGCGCCTGCCACCATCCAATCCCTCCTCGACGGGCGCACGCCGTCCCATGACCCGCAGGCCGAGGCGTATCGCCTCTTGCTCGTCCACACCTGCAACCAGTGGCACGGCCCCATGCCGTTCCTGTTCGAGCAAATCGACGACTACACCGAACTCCTGATGCCCGAGGATCTGCTGTCGCGGACCTCCATCCTCGCTGAACTGCGCGAGGTGATGACCGAGGACGCCTGTCAGGACGTCGAGATCATCGGCTGGCTCTACCAGTTCTACATCTCGGAGAAGAAGGACCAGGTCTTCGCGGGTCTTAAGAAGAACCAGAAGATCACGGCCGAGAACATCCCCGCCGCGACGCAGCTCTTCACCCCGCACTGGATCGTCCGCTATCTGGTGGAGAACTCGCTGGGGCGGCTCTGGCTGCTGAACAATCCAGCAAGCGGGCTGGCGGCGAAGATGGACTATTACATCGCGCCGGAAGAGCCTGAGACGGATTTCCTGAAAATCACCAAGCCGGAAGAGATCCGCATCTGCGATCCGGCGGCAGGCTCGGGGCACATGCTGACCTATGCCTTTGACCTGCTCTACGCCATCTACGAGGAAGAGGGATATGACGCGACAGAGATCCCCGCGCTGATCCTGACACACAACCTGACCGGGGTGGAGATTGACGACCGCGCGGGCGCGCTGGCCGCCTTTGCGCTGGCGATGAAGGCAGCGGCGCGGCTGGGGCGGCGGCGGTTTTTGCGGATAGAGGCGAAACCCGACATCTGCGTGTTGCAGAACGTGGTCTTTACCGAGGCCGAGATGCAAGACGTGGCCGCAGTGGTGGGCGAGGATCTGTTCACCGATGAGTTGCGCGAGACGCTGGGACAGTTCGAGCAGGCCAAGAACTACGGCTCACTGATCGTGCCGAAGCTGCGCGACCCGGCCGAGACGCTGCGGGTCGTCGAGGCGCGGGACTTCGGCGGCGACCTGCTGCTGAAAGAGGTGCAGGCGCGCGTCGTCGCCGTGCTGCGCATGGCCGAGGCGTTGTCGCCGAAGTATCACGTGGTGGTGGCCAACCCGCCGTATATGGGCGGGAAAGGGATGAACGGAAAGCTGGTTAACTGGGCCAAGGAACACTATCCCAACCACTATTCCGATCTAATGACATGCTTCATGCACCGAGCGTCGCTTCTCTGCGTGGAAAGCGGCAAATGGGGGATGATCAACCTTCCGTCTTGGATGTTCCTAAGTTCATTCGAAGGTACTCGACACCAACTGGTCGACAATCAAACAATTGAATCTCTTTTGCAGCTTGGGCGCGGTATTTTTGGCTCTGACTTTGGTAGCGTTGCATTTGTGGTGTCGCGAAAGCCGCATTTGCCAGGGCACAAAGGCATCTACCGGCGTCTCTTCGAAAGACATGTCGACGTTCGTAAGCCTGAAACAATCCGCGATCTCTTCTTGGACGAGAATGTCGGTAGATTTCCGCTATCACAGGAGGAGTTTCTCAAGATACCCGGCCTTATTCTCGCCTATTGGATTAGCGACAAGGAACGCGACCTTTACTCAAGCGGCGAGCTCCTAAAGGACATTGCTGCACCAAGGAAGGGAATCGACACGGGGGAAAATGAACGCTTCTTGAGGTTTTGGCACGAGATCTCCCAAGAGCGGGCAGACCTATCAGGAGAACACGAACGAAACTTCAGATGGGTCCCCTATAATAAGGGTGGAGAATTTCGTCGCTGGTATGGCAACAGGGAGATAGTTCTCAATTGGGAGGGCAATGGTTCTGAGGTCAAAAGCCGCCTTTCATGGAAGAAGAAAAAGCCGACTATAAGAAATAGCAAGCATTTCTTCGAAGAGGGTTTCACATGGACGACCGTTTCGTCGGGTGGATTTTCGGCACGGTATACGCCTAAGGGTGCAATCTTCGACAATGGCGGCTGCACTCTGTTCGCGGAGTCTGATCTTGGAAAGTTCGGGGCTTTCTTGAACTCGACCGTAATGAGCAGGTATCTTGAGTTTCTATCGCCAACTCTCAACTTCCAGCCGGGCGACATCGGCGCGGCGCTTTTTCCCAAGGATGTTTTGCCCAAAGTAAAATCCGCAACGGCTCTGGTTTCCTACGCCAAATCCGACTGGGACGCCTACGAAACTTCCTGGGATTTCACCACGCTCCCGCTGCTCTCGCCCGATCATCGTGGCGCGACGCTGGCGGACAGCTATGCCACCCTCCGCGTCCACTGGCAGTCCATAACGGACGAGATGAAAGCTTTGGAGGAAGAGAACAACCGCATCTTCATCGACGCTTACGGTCTGCAAGACGAGCTGACCCCCGAGGTGCCGATCGAGGAGATCACCCTTACCTGCAACCCCGCCTATCGCTATGGCGTGAAGGGCACGGAAGGTGAGCGCGAAACCCGCCTGCGCGCCGACACCATGGCCGAGTTCCTCAGCTATGCCGTCGGCTGCATGTTCGGCCGCTACAGCCTCGACGCGCCGGGCCTGATCCTCGCCAATCAGGGCGAGCGGCTGGAAGATTACCTCGCCCGCATCCCCAAGCCGAGCTTCATGCCGGACGAAGACAACGTCATCCCCGTGCTCGACGAAAACTGGTTCCCCGACGACATCACCGAACGCTTCCGCCTGTTCCTGCGCGTGAGTTTCGGCGAGGCGCATTTCCGCGAGAACCTGCGTTACATCGAAGACGCGCTCGGCAAGGACATCCGCAAATACTTCACCAAGGATTTCTACGCCGACCACGTGAAACGCTACAAGAAACGCCCGATCTACTGGATGGTCTCCAGCCCCAAAGGCACGTTCAACGCGCTGATCTACATGCACCGCTACCGACCCGACACCGTCTCGGTCATCCTCAACGACTACCTGCGCGAGTTCATCACCAAGCTGGAGGGCGAACGCACGCGGCTGGAAAAGCTGTCCGATGATCCGACGGCGACGCAAGGCCATAAAACCAAGGCGCTGAAGGAAGTGGCATCGGTCGCCAAGCAGATCGACGAGCTGAACGAATGGGAACGCGACGTGATCTTCCCGCTGGCACAGCAAAAGATCGAGATCGATCTGGATGACGGGGTGAAGGCCAACTATCCCAAGTTCGGCTCTGCCCTGAAGAAGATCGCGGGGCTGTCATGACGGACCGGATCAAGGCGGGCCTGGAGCGGCTGTTCATCGATCACCGGATCGTCTTTTGGTACGACGCCGCGCGCGACATGCGGGCCGAATATGACGCCGTGGATCTACCGGATGTGGAAAAGGTGGCGATCGCGAATAACGAGTTCGGCCTGAAGTACCGCATGCTGCGGCAAGAGCCGAAACAGAAGTTTCTGGTGTTCCACGACGGCCCCGCGCCCGAGATGGCCGACAATTGGCTGCTTGACCTCTATTTCGCCTGCGGCGTCTTCAAGGCCGATCAGGCCGCGATCTGGCTAGCTGAACTGCGCCTGCCGCTGCAGTTCGAGGACGTGGTGCGCGACCACATGGAGTTCTACCGCGCCAAGGGTCGCATCGAGGCGCTGAAGCAGATGCTCACGCAATCCGACACCAAGACAGACGTGCTGCGCCGCATGCTGGCCGTCTGCGCCGGGGCCGAGGGAGCCTTGGACACAGTCATCGAGGAGCTCCTGGCAGAGCTGGCAGACGAGCGCGACGGTGCGATACGCCTGATGGAACGGTCCGGTCTGACAGAGTTCTTCTGGAAGCAGGTGGAAAATGCCTATGGCTATGTCAGCGATGCGCCTGACTTTGAGGATTTCGCGATTACGCTGTTCCAATCCTGCTATGCCCGCGCCCTGGGCGAAGATGGCAAGCTGAACGGCGAGGCACTTCTTGTCTTCCGCCGCTGGAAGAACAATCGGCTGGGGGCGCAGGCGTTTGAAACGCTGAGTGGGAAGTACCAGGAAATCCTGCGGATCCCAGAAGACGTGCAAGAGCGCGACATCAAGGCCCTGCGTGCCATCGACCACTTTGAGGAGATCGACCGGCAGATAATCCGGTCTCTGGTGCGTGAGATGGCAAGCCAAACGGTCTCATCTGCCGAGGTGCTGAAGACCGTGCGAGAGAGGCGGCAAAGCCATTGGTACCCGACCTATGAGGATATTTATCAAGCCATCGGCTATGCCACAGAATTCCAGCAGGCGCTGGCTGAAGCGAACCTGACTATGACCTCCCCTGCTGAGGGGGTGAAGCGCTATGTTTCGCACTGGTACAAGATCGACCAGCTCTACCGCAAATTCATCTATCATATGCAAAAAAGCGGTCAGGCCTCGCTTCTTAGCGCGTTGTTCGAGAGCGTAGAGAACCGCTACACGACCAACTTCCTGTCTGCCGTCAATGATGCCTGGCAGGATCAGATCGCTGGACTGAGCGATTGGAAGATATCGGGTTTTGCGCATCAGACCGATTTCTATATGGACCAAGCCGCCGAATTCCGCCGCCGCGATCAGAAGGTGGTGGTGATCATCTCAGACGCATTGCGCTATGAGGTTGCGGAAGAAGCCCTGCGCGAGATCCGTAAACTGAACCGGTTCGACGCCGATCTAAAGCCGATGATTTCTGCTTTGCCCAGCTACACGCAACTCGGCATGGCTGCGCTCTTACCGAACAAGGATCTGGAGCTGTCGGAGGACGGAAACGTATCTTCGTTTGGCTTGCCTACTCAGGGAACCGCAAACCGCGAAAAGGTGCTGGGCATGGGGCGTGCCGGAGACCGTGTCAAAGCCATGAAGGCCGATGATTTCATGAGCTTGAAGGCGGACGACGGCAAAGAGATTTTCCGCGATCATGACATTCTCTACCTCTACCACAACAGGATCGACATCGTTGGCGACAAGCTCGTCACTGAGGAACGCGTGACAGAGGCTGCAGAAGTCGCTGTCGAGGATCTGACCAAACTGGTCCGCAAGCTTACGACGGCCAACTTTTCCAACATCCTTGTGACGGCGGATCATGGCTTCATCTATCAGCACCGGGCATTGGATGAGACTGACTTTTCGGTAGCGGCTCCCGCTGGTGCGGAAATCCTTGTTAAGAATCGTCGATTTATCATCGGGCGAGACCTGGATGCGACATCTGGAATGAAGAAGTTTTCATCCTCAAATCTGGGTCTATCAGGCAACTTGGACGTTCTGTTGCCCAATTCGATCAATCGTATGCGCGTCAAGGGGGCGGGAAGCCGGTTCGTACATGGCGGGGCCACGCTTCAAGAGGTCATTGTTCCCGTACTCCGTGTCGGCAAACGACGCGAAGCCGATGTTGAAAAAGTTGAAGTGCAGATCATCGTCACTGGAAAAAGCTTGATCTCTTCCGGCCAGACGGCGGTCACTCTCTATCAAACACAGCCGGTTTCAGAGAAGCAGCAACAGCGTGATGTTCTGGCTGGGATTTACGCTGCGGACGGCACGCTCATCTCAGATGAGCACCCGCTGACCTTTGACTACACCTCGCAAAATGCGCGCGAACGGGAGCTGCCCATCAAGTTCCTGCTTTCTCGCGATGCTGATCGGTTCAACAACCAGGACGTCTTCCTCAAGCTTCGCGAACGTATCGGCAAAACGAGCCACTTCGAAGATTACACAAGCCACCGTTTCCAACTGCGTCGTGGCATATCGACAGATTTCGACTTTTAAGGACCTATCATGAGCGCACTCGACGAAAAGATTAACGAGCATTTCGCGGGCTACGTGGTCCGCAAAGACCTTGTTAAAGCGGTCAAAGGCAACGCAATCGTTCCAACATATGTCCTCGAATATCTGCTTGGGCAGTACTGCGCGACTGACGACGAAGCATCGATCGAGAGCGGCATCGAAACCGTCAAAGAAATCCTTAGAAAGCACTACGTTCACAGAAGCGAAGCGGGACTGATCCAATCCACGATCAAGGAAAAGGGTCGTTACAAGGTCATCGATCAGATCAGCGTCTCACTGAACGAAAAAACAGACAGTTACGAAGCCACGTTCGACAACCTGGGCATCAAAAAGGTTGCGGTGGATAGCGGAACGGTCAAAGCGCACCCAAAGCTGCTTGTGACCGGCGTATGGTGTATTGCCGATGTCCAATACGAGTTTTCAGAGGACGCAAGAACATCTCCGTGGGTGCTCGAGACCATCAAACCCATCCAGATCGCGAAGGTCGACTACGAAGGGTACAAGGAGGCGCGCGCGCAATTTACCAAAGATGAGTGGATTGATCTCCTGATGCAGTCGATTGGCTTCAATCCTGAAGCCTTCGGACGTCGCAGCAAGCTTTTGCAGTTGATGCGCCTGATCCCCTTCGTGGAACGAAACTACAACATCATCGAACTTGGCCCAAAGGGAACTGGTAAATCGCACATATACTCAGAGTTTTCGCCACACGGGCAGTTGATCTCAGGCGGCGAAGTGACCATCCCGAAGTTGTTTGTAGACAACTCGAATGGGCGGATCGGACTGGTCGGCTACTGGGATGTCGTGGCCTTTGATGAATTTGCGGGACGCGAGAAAACCGCGAACAAAGCCTTGGTCGATATCATGAAAAACTACATGGCAAACAAGACCTTCTCGCGCGGGGTTAACCCCATGGGGGCAGAAGCGAGCTTCGCATTTGTAGGCAACACAGACCATAACGTCCCGTTCATGCTCAAGAACAGCGACTTGTTCGAAGCCCTGCCGCCCCAGTTCCATGACTCTGCATTCATTGACCGTCTCCACGCTTATCTGCCTGGCTGGGAGATCGACGTAATCCGAGGTGAGATGTTCACCACTGGCTACGGGTTCATTGTCGACTACCTCGCCGAGATCCTTCGCCATTTGCGACAAGAAGACTTCTCCAACCGGCCGGACCTGCATTTCAAAGTCAGCGAGAAGATTTCAACCCGTGATCGGGACGCCGTCTACAAAACCATGTCGGGCTTCCTGAAGGTGATTTTCCCTGCCGGAGATGAAACAGCCGATGACGTTGAAGAGCTCTTGCGGCTCGCACTTGAAAGTCGAAAGCGCGTAAAGGACCAACTGTTTCGGATCGATGCGACCTATCCAGATGTCGACTTCTTCTACACTGGCTCTGACGGGGAAAAGCGGCGTGTCCAAACCGTCGAAGAGCAAGAGTTCCCCCAATTCTACTATCTGAAACCTGCCTTAGACCCAAAGCAGCAGGACCAATCCACAGATGCTGTCGATGATGACGTCATCGAAGTCGAACATGAGGCGCGCGACACATCGGAGACCTCGGCGCCCGCCAAGCCGCGCGCCGAAGAGGGTCACCACGTATTCGCCGAAAACCGAAAAGGCATCAGCTACGATAAACTGTTTGGGCCCTATCTGGACGGTGCATCGCGGATCGTAGTGACAGACCCTTACATTCGCTATTTTTATCAGATCAAGAACATGATGGAATTCGTCGAGATGGTCATCCAGCGTAAGGCGTTGGAAGATCAAGTGGCCATCCATCTTGTCACCGGGCCTGATGACGGAAACGTCCAAAAGCAACGCGAATTGCTCGAGAGCATTACCGAGGCATGCATCGGTTCAGGTGTTGATTTCACTTGGGCATTTGATGGCTCCGGAACTGCTCATTCCAGAGATATCGTCACTGACACCGGCTGGAAAATCGTTCTCGATCGCGGTCTGGATATTTTCCAAGCGCCCATGCGGCGTGACGGGTTCAGCCTAGGCGACCGCCTGCAGCAGCACCGCATGCTTAAAAATTTTTATGTAACGTATGTTAGGGAAAAGTAGTTTCCAAACGAAGTATTCACAAGATTATACTTGTGTTGAATTTCTCTGACGTGATGTGTCTAAAATCAAATGTTTCGCTTTATTCATACCGCCGATCTCCACCTGTCTTGGCCCCCTAAAACTGTGCCACTATTTGTTGACTAAGGGAGTGACAGAGAATGGCACGGAAACGGTATTCGGATGAGGATGCACTGAAGATATTGCGCGAGATTGATGTTCATTTGCATGACGGGTTGGATGTTGTGGGCGCGTGTCGCAAGGCGGGTATTTCGGACAAGACCTATTACTATTGGCGCAAGAAGTTCGGTGGTCTAGGGCGACCGCAGCTCTCAGAAATGAAAGCACTGAAGAAGGAAAACGAGCGGCTGAAGAAAATCGTTGCGGACCTTCAACTGGACAAGCTGATCTTGAAAGAGAGCCTCGATTATTTAAAGCCGAAGGCCTGACGGTTGATGGGTTGCGTCAGGCCGTAATCCATACCCGCCAAAGACTTGATACGTCAGAACGGCGCACATGTGCGGTTCTCGGCGTCTCGCGTTCTAGCTTGCATTACAAAACGAAGGTTCAAGGTGATGATGCATTGCGCTTGGCCATGATCCGCCTTGCCAAGCAGTATGGTCGGTACGGATACCGAAAGATCGCTGAGCTGCTGCGGATTGAAGGTTGGCACGTCAATCACAAGAAAGTTGAGCGTTTATGGCGCGAAGAAGGGCTGAAGCTGCCAGAGCGGCATAAGAAACGAAGGCGGCTGTATCACAAAGACAGTTCGGTCATTCGTTTGCGCCCAATGCATCCCAATCATGTTTGGGCAATTGATTTTGTTCACGACAAGCTGAGTAACGGGCGCAGCTACAAGATGCTGACCGTCTTGGATGAGTTTACCCGCCAAGCTCTTTGCGTTGAGGTGCAAGACAAGATGAACTCAGATGATGTTTTGCGTGTCATGCATCGTTTGCTGATGAAATACGGAAAGCCTGAATGCATTCGATCTGACAATGGCGGGGAGTTCGTAGCTGAACACCTTCAAAAATGGCTCAGAAAGGTTGGCGTCAAACCAATCCAAATCTACCCAGGCAGTCCTTGGGAAAACGGTTACAATGAACGGTTCAACGGTATTCTTCGCCAAGAAGTCCTAAACGCCGAATGGTTCCACAGCATCAAACAGGCTCGGGTCGCAATCAATATTTGGCTCAAAGAATACAATCACATCAGGCCCCATCATGCACTCGGAATGCGACCTCCCATGCCAGAAACCTTATTAGAGAAATCCAAAATTAGTGGCACTGAAATTGGGGGCTAGACAG
>Ga0228622_1000657_pt1 | contig 17736 bp, 45 predicted proteins | sample 26DmetaG_FD_186035 | JGI IMG/M metagenome (GOLD analysis project Ga0228622, IMG submission 186035) | Seawater microbial communities from Monterey Bay, California, United States - 26D | ecosystem: Environmental > Aquatic > Marine > Coastal | place: USA: California | collected 2016-10-01
AAGGAGTTAAAAATGCGTATAGTTATTCAAATAACGAATATGGTATTTTTAAACAAATAGTAACGCTATCAACAAGCACTCAATATACTTTTAGTTTTTACGCTAAAAATGTAGATGCTACTGATGCAAAATATAGGGTTTACGATGATACAAACGCTACTGATATAATAAGTTCTACAAGTTATTTTAGTCAATTAAGCACTAACGAATGGAAAAGAATTGAAGTTACATTTACAACAAGCGCAACGGGTACTACATATGGAGTATATCTTGCAAGTGGTAATCAATCGGGTAAGGCACTCTTTTATGGCGCACAATTAGAAGAAGGCTCTTATAGTTCAAGCTACATACCTAACCATTCGGGTGGAAGTGTAACGAGGGGGGCGGATGTAAACACCTTACTTAATCAAAGTGAGGTAATAGGTCAAACGGAAGGGACAATTTTATTTGATGCCTATTTTGATGAGGCAGACAAAGTTAATTTTTCTATTAGCGATTCAACCTCAAGCAACTATATTTTAATAGATACCACAAGCGGAAAACAAGTATTTGCAAGAGTGCAACAAGGAGGCTCTACACAAGCCACAATCTCTACAAGCGGTTCATTCTTTACGGAGGGTGATAGGCTAAAATGCGCTATTGCTTATGATAGCCAAGATATGGCTTTTTACATTAACGGAACGCAAGTAGGAACGGCAGCACCTAATTTAATACCAACTTGTGATGATGTAAGGTTTAGCCGTTGGAATGGTGCTTTGAGTGCAGACCAAAGAGTTAACCAAGTGGTTTTATTTGACACTCGTATAAGCAACAACAACCTTGCAACCCTAACAACATAAGATATGAAAATAATAAGAAAGTACGAATTCGTAGACGAAGCAGCAGCTAACGCTGCTATCGACCTTTTAAGAGATGAGGAAGGAAACCTCACACAATCAGTAGTAAGGCTTGGCTTTATCGTTAAAACAGCAGGTGAATACGATGAGGAAGGTAATGAAGTTACTGCTCCTGTATTGGCTGAAAAGTATGCAGTAGATGTATCTTGGGACGGTGAGCCACACGCAGAGTGGGAAGAGCATATTGTGTTCCCTACACCATTAGGCGTACACAGCTTTGGTAGCTCAAGTCAACGAGACGAGTATGCAAAGACTTATTGTGAGTTGTATCCTGATAGCGAATACTGCAATCCACCCGAAATAACTGAAGAGTAATAATTAATGAAGCATCTTAAAAAGGGAAGAGTAAACACATTGTCTTTTGTAAAGTTAGCATCCTTTACAGGAGAATTTACCGTGAAGCTATCAAAGGTAGTAGGTAATCACGAACTTACCTTTGAAGGTTTACAAGACAATAATAATTACAATTCCTGCAAAGATTTCATTACTTTAAACATAGATTTGTTATCTGAAGAATACCCTTTGGAAGATGGAGGGGAGTACACACTAACGCTTATAAATGGAAGTGACGAATACACATACCTAGTTCATATAGAAGACTATGTATCTACTCAAACAGGAGCAGGTATATATGGTGATAGCGTTAGGTTTGTAGACTTGTAAATTATAGTATATGGGATTGATAAATAATATAACAGAGTTCTTCGCACCGAAGACTTATGTACAAGGCACAGCGAATGTAGTTTCTTCCAACGCATTGGAGAACACTATCCGTGACCTTAATATGCGCTACAAGCTAGGTCAAACGACTGAAGGTAGCTACATCAAGTTTGGTGTGAATGATGATTTTCCTGTGATACTAGACAAGATGCTACGACAGTCTCCTGTGCATAGCGGTATCCTTACCAAGAAAGCGAAAATGATTGTTGGTAACGAGGTTAGCTATCAAGACGACTTCTTGTCTACCAATAAATCTAAGGCAGAGCTGAAAGCATTTATGAACCATTGTGGTGGTTCTAATGTGAGTATGTATGATGTACTATCACACGCTGCTTTCCATTATGAGCATAAAGGTGCTTGTGCTTTATATGTACGTTGGAATAAGGAAAGAACCAAGATTGTAGAATTAAAATCAATAGACCCTAAAGGTGTTCGTGCAGGAGAACCTAACGAGCAAGGAAAGGTAACACACTACATTGTGCGTAGGTACTTTGGCTACAACGCTGCAAGTGTGCAACACAATGAGCCTAAAAAGATAAAGAGCTTTGATAAGTTTGATAAGAAAGCTACAGAAGCTCTTTTATACATTGCTAATCCGTACTCAGGGAATCCTTATTACGGAGTCCCCAACTACATTTCTGCTTATCATTATATTGCAGGTGATTTTGCATTTGGTCAACACATTAAAAACTCTGCTGAGAACGGCTTTACGCCAAAGGTACTAGCCACCTTCATCGGTAGAAATATGTCTGCTGAACAGAAGAGAGACGAGTACGATAAGTTTAAAGAATCTTTCACAGGACCACAGGCAGATAACTTTATTGTTTCTTGGGTAAAGAAAGAAGAAGATGCTCCTAAGTTTACACCTATGGATGTGACTAACCTAGATAAGACAATAGATGTATTGTCTAGACTGAACGATGCAAAGATACTTACTGCTCACAATATTACTAGCCCTACATTATTTGGGGTGATGGTAGCAGGTAAGCTAGGAGGTACAGGTAACGAGTTGGTTACTGCATACCAAATCTTCCGAGCTACAGAAACTTTACCGAACAGGAAAACAATCCTTGACGGACTAAACACCATACTCAGTACAGTTGGTTACGATAAGATGAACGTAGGAATTGTAGAAGAAGAGATTAGCCTAGAATCATTGAAGGGTGCTAACACAGAAGATATAAGCAATGGTTGATATTATATTCATAGACGACAACTACCTCTACAAGAACTTCCCACTACCTAAGCGTTTAGATAGAGGCGCATTACTAGCCCTAATACAATTAGAGCAGTACACATCTATACAAGACTTGCTAGGCTCTTGTCTATACGAAGACCTTGAAACAAAGGTACTAGGGGAGACATTAGATGCTGATGAGCAGGAGTTGTTTAAGTTGGTTAAATACTGCTTGGCTATGTATTCTGCTAGAGCTGCCATTTCTGTCCTTCGCAGCGAGACAGCTCGTACTAAGAATGAAGAAAACAAATCAGACCAAATGTCGTTAGATGCTATATCATCAACGGTAGAGTCTAAGATTACCTATATAAATAAAAGAATTGTAAACTATATTTTAGGAAAGACAGCTATCAAAGCTATTGCAACTGCTGAAGGTTGTGATAACGATTTGTTTGAGGCTGAGGATGTATATCAAGATTCCTCTGTGTTCTATCCGAAATCAACCACATCAGAAGATTGTTAAAATGGATACCACAGACCTAAAAGTTCTAACAGTAAACGCAGCAACAATGGCATTATCTTTTTCTGAATTAGAAGAAGTCTTAAAGATATTACTTCTAGTAGCATCGATAGGTTATACGATGCAGAAGTGGTGGATGATAAACAAAAAAAAGAAGGGCTAACGCCCTACCTTTTGTTTACAATTCGTACCTAAGCAGGTACATTCTATTGGTGCAATATCGCACCACTTTATTTCACTTTCGTCCGTTTGTCTACGCTTCTTACCGCGAAGTATCCGCCTATCACCGTTACGCTTACCATTTCCCATAACCCTATCCATCTCTCGTTAATACTACTTATACCCATTCCCTCAAAGAAGGTCATAAGTACAAGGAATATCATAACAGTTGCTAGTGTTAATGGTCGTACATTTTTAGATAACCAAGAATCTGTTAAGCTATCAGCTTCCCAACGCTTAGTTATTTCCGATTCTATACTTTGACGTATAGCTTCTTTCTCTTCAGGGGTAGCGACAAATCTATCTACCACATTGGCAACTGCTTCCACAGTTTCCTTCACACTCCCTGTTAGTATTTTCTTTAGTGGGTTCATAATTAGCTACCACACGCTTCACACTCAGGATTATCGATTGAGCATTGAGCGTTATTGTTTTTCTCATCATTAGTCATTTCGTCTACGAAGTCAGCGAATGTATCGCTAACATCAAAATCATTTTTCATAAAGTTTACTTATTAATTAAGAATTTGTATTCTTCCTGTACATCAAAGCTAGGACAAGCCTTGTTAGAAAATTCATTGTGTCCGTATAGCGCAGCTATAGGGTACATATCCAATAGTGCAGACAATAGGTTGGTTAGTGCGATGTCTTGTTCGGGGGTTCTTGTATCTTTAGGATTCATGTCCTTATCGCATCCTCCTGCGTAAACAACGCCTAAACTTCCTACGTTATGACCTATGGTATGTGCGCCTACCATTTGTACGCTGCGACCTTCCTCTATTGTTCCGTCTAGCTTTACGACATAGTGATAGCCATTGTTTCTCCATCCTCTGTTCTTGTGCCATCGAGTGATGTCTGACGCATCTACATCTCTACCTTCAGGGGTAGCTGTGCAATGTAATATAATTTTGTTGATTTGTCTAACTGACTTGATTAGATTCATAGGTATTAAAATTTACATTATTCCGAAACTAACTTTCTGTAAGATAGCTCTGCAATAAAAGCTGTATAAATAGCGTATAAGGGGTTAACTCCAAGACAAGCATACAAGAGTAGGCTTGACCAAAAAGAGAAGCACAGAACGCAGTTAAATGGCTTGAAAGGCAATAGTCTTTCCATTACCCAACCGTAGGGTTCAAAGACAAATAAAAATGCAAACAACAATCCTATGCTGCTCACTAAAATCCAATCGTTATAAATATCTATCATAATTTTTTACTTATGTTATCATCCTTTACATATTTTACTAGGCGTGTAAACCTTTCGCCATTTTCTATACACACGACCTTTCCTTTAATTCTTTGACCGTATTTATCTTTCCACTTTAGACCTACAATCTTGTTGGTCATCGTAGAGTATATCATTGTTATTATCAGGTTGGCTGCAGAGCCACCTTCTTTATAGTAATGAAGAAACTTTTCACAAACACGCATAACAGCCTCGTCAATTAAAGCTTGTTTAAGCTCGTCATCTCCGTTGGTAAAGAACGCAGAGCCTGATATTTCTATACACCTTTGGTATATAAACTTACCTAACTCGTTAGTTATAGCATCCTGCTCAACAGATAAATGAGCCTCGTGTTCTACTAGTTCTTTATTGTATCGAGTTTTTTTCTTCAATCTTAGTAAGTATTGTTATTATCTGTGGTAGATAATCTGATAATTCTGACGGCTTAATGTCGAGGATATGTCCCAATCCAACCAATGTGACGGATTGATTGTGCCTGACCATATATTCGATTGCTTCGTATATATCAATAAGGATATTCGCTTCACTATTAGTTATTTCTTCGTATGAATTATTAAACAACATCAGTAACTTGACCTAAGATTTTTTGCCTTTTCAGGGTCTAGTTTAGCAATACAATCTATGTATTCGTTTTCTCTCCTGTAGGCTTCTTGTATTTCTTCTTCAGTAGAATCAATACCTATTTTTGTAAACAGTTTAGACATTTCGTAAAGATATAAGTCAACTCTATTTCTAATTAATTTACAATTCTGATAGTTCCTGTTCGTTTCCATCTTCTTTTAATTTGTATCCGTAACATCTTATTTTGACCAAAAAGCAATCCTTGGGAAGGTCTTTGTCAATTTTGATATTAAGTCTTTTGTAGTATTTATTACCATCGTCTTTGACCGAACCCATAGCAACGAGAGTATCCGATAGGAATTTCGAAACAAGAATAATGTTATCGACATCGTGGCGAGAATTGTAAGTAATATGAATTTCGTAGCTGTCCATAGTGAACGCATCACCTTTCTCAAGCTCTTCTTTACAGATTTTGCTGTAATCATCTTTGTGTTTTTTTCGTATCGCCCAATGCTTCCCTGCATAGTATTGGTTTAGCGAGGGAGGCTTGGGTAAGTTAAGTTCTATCTGCAGGTATGTCAATGGTGTCATATATAATATCTTTTACATCTTCAAACTTGATGTAGGTAAACACATCTTTCCTGCTCCAACGACCTAGCCATTTGTATAAACCCTTTTCTATAGGGGTTTTATTTTTACGCAGTACAGATTCCTCGCCCTCATACTTGGGGCAAAGGCTAATAGTTTTCTCCCTGAGTACATCTTTGTCAAAGACATAGAATTTATCAGGAAACATAAAGGCTATATATTCTGCTTTAGATTGCTTAGAACACCAACCTCTAGTACCGTATCCACCTACAAATTCTATAAGCAAGTACCCTTGCTTGTGGCAGGGCTTCAGCCCCTTGACATCTACAAGTTTACCTTCCCAAAAGAAGTCAACGTGCTTTTTGTCAAGCTCAACATCTGTCTTCTTGGAATTGGTAAGTTTCTTGAAAAGAGCCTCAGCACTTTTGCCCATATCGACAGAGTGTTGCACCCTGTCTTTGTTTAGCTTTATAGAATCTGAAAGATATTTTTCTAAACTCATCTGTTGATTCTTAGTGCGACCTTCAGCAATATCAAGTATCCAATAAGGTCTTGCACCGTATCTTCTGTTTCATCCGTGATGCCACGCATCTTAATACGCATTAGCTTATCATCAATCCTAGCGCATAGGCTGTCAACCGCATTGCCCTGCGAAAATATGTTTGCAGGGTTTAGTGCTGAATCACCATAAGCATCGTTCTTCAGAAGAAGCAAATTTCTAGCTGCTTCCGATTCCTCAAGTATTAAATCTCTTGTATCCATAATACTAATTTACTGACTCGTCATATAAGTTAACGTCTAGTTTATAAATTTTTTTAACATCATTCTTCTGAATCAATAATCTACCTGAAGAAGGATTGTAGAATATGTAATTTTCTGTGCATCCTGTGTAGTCTGACACATCGAGCTTATAATAGTTCCCATTGATAGATATGTTGCCGTCTTTTTCAACTACTATGTTTAGGGCATCGCTCACATTAAACTTGAGGTAAGCCATCACCAAGTTGGCAAAGGCTGTTTTACGCTCAAGAATCAGACTGTTGATATGCGAATCTTTTCTTTCCTTTACTGTCGATTTCATAATATCTGTTTGATAGTTTGTCATAAAATAATGTAACACTTCCTAGCTTACCTACAATTTTAGGCTTGGCTTTGACCACAGTAATCTCTACTTGGTTAGGCTCGTATGGCACACCGTTAGCATCTTCCAATCCAAAGGGGCATCGCCATACATTAATAACCATCATACCTTTACGAGACCATTGCATACCTCCTGCTATGTCGTTCATAGTGGGCTTGTCTACATAGGGTACACCGTTCTTGTATTTAGCTTGTTGGTGTTTAGTGTGTACTGTTACGATTGTGTGGTATCCTTTATCTGAAGAGTGCTTACGCACCTTTGTAAGAATCTGACCAATGGCTATATCATCACGAACTCCCTGAGAAACATCTGTCTTGATTTCTGTAAAAGGGTCTACGAAGCAACCATTTATTTTTATATCATAATCTTCTTCAACCTTTTCAACTGCTGTGTAGAATCCTTCTATGGATAAATCACGAAGACCTGAGTCAATTAAAAAGAAGTGTTGATTTATAAACTCTATAGCTCTTTCTGTCTCTTCGTCAGTAGCTGTAATTTTTGTGTTTATCAGGAACGGCTTACGCAGATACACCCATAGTAGCTCTGCAAAAACCTCTGTGGGAGAACCTGTTTCGGGGGAGTAGACTGCCCACTTCCAACCGCTGTATTGTGCAAGGTTCATCATAAGCTCAAATCCAAACTGCGACTTACCTTGGTGCGCTCCTGCATAGATATAAGTTGTTGAGCCTTCCTTAACTGAATACTTATCGAACAAGGACTCAAATCCTGTCCAAGCTCCTTTCTTTACTCCCTCTCTCCTTAATGTGCCTAACGAGTCTCTAAGCTCGTTGGCAGTATAAATCATATCTCTCATTCTGATTATTTTTTATAGTAAAATGATTCGCTTATCTCTTCTTGTTTTATTATTTCCATAACTCTAAAGTCGTGTATCTTAGAGCCTGTTAGTCCGTTGCTGTGCATTATCTGCATAATAAACTCCGCACTACTATTCATCTGTTCTAGGCTCTCAGCTCTAGATACAAATTCTACTTTCTTGTAGCTGTTAATATATCCGTTACCACGCTTTTTCTTCCAACCTATCTTAGCATAGTAATGGTATATCATTTGCCCTTCTTGGGGCTGTTGCTCTTGTTCCATTTATCTATCTGTTTTAGTTTCTTAGCTTTTTTCTTCTTGCGTTCAGACTTTAGATTGTCAAAGTATTCACGCTCCCAATTATCTTCGTGAGGAATGAACTTCATTTTCTAGGTGGTTTGTATTTTTTAAGGAACTCATCGTCAATGTTTAGGTGGCTAAAATATATCAGCTTGTTTTGACCATAAGCATATTTCTTTCTCTCATCGCTTGTCATATTAACAAGAGCTACTGCTTCGCTAAGTCTACCCATTACATTCTGATTAAGCGCAATCTTCTTTGGTACTTACGAATCAATAGTGCGCTGTTGGTTAATTGATTCTGTAGTTCTTCTGTCCAACCAAATCTACTAGCTTGTATGGTGAGATTCACTTGGTCTATCATCAGCATATCTAAATACTTCTGAACTTCTCTTATGTGTTTATACTTTCTAATCATCTCTCTTTTGTTTTATTTGTCTATCACTTTATTGAATATATGATAGACAAACAGTATTAATGCGCATCCGTGTACTTCAAAATCCTCACTCATCTCTCTTTGGTTTTAAAGCATATAAAAAGGGGGCGTAGCCCCCTTTTTATATCTACTTGCATATAGTTAGAACGGCATATCATCGCCATCATTTACAGCTTGTGCCTTCGGCTTTCCCGTGTACTCACCTTGGAGTTGGAAGTATTTACCTCCATCACGCTTGTCTTTCATCTCAAGGTTTACCCAACCTTTCTCATTCTTAGCGTTCATAAGAACCTCAAAGTCCTGTGGACCAAAGGCTACCTTCACGATTTCACCAAACTTGGTGGTTACTACATTTGTTTTACCAACGAATACTTTGTCGTTTGCCATAACTTTTTTTGTTTTAGTTACTAGTTAATAGTTCTTTAATATGTTCGTACTTAGATTCCAATTCTATGTACCTTGCTTTCACCTTCGCCACCTCATCGTGCAGCGAAGCATCAGAAGAGTAATAGTCCTCTGAGTATTTCTTAGCTTTGCCATAAGCCCTCTTGAACCTTTGGTCAGCCATACGGTTGTCGTGCGAGTGAATGTAGGTGTACACACCTTTGGGGTCTGTACTAGTTAACCTAGATATTTCTCTCGTACCAAAACCGAGTTCATTCAGCAAGAAACAGGCAATGGCTCTAGCCATAGCTATCTCTTTTGATTTACTTTTAGAGATGATGTCCACTACGCTTACATTACAAGCACTCGCTGAGGACAGCAGGACTACATCTCCTAAGTTCTTATAGTTCTCCAATCCTTGCTGAAAAAGGATTGAAGACTCCATTGAGGAATGTTCTCTCATACAGTTCTATAGATTTATTAAATTCATATTCACCACTTGCAAGGAACTCATCACTTGCTTTAAAGATTCCTACCTCATAAGGGAACTCTTTCTCAACTACTAGGAAGTAGAAACTGTCTACTCCAAATAGTGTTTTGTAAAGGTAGGCTTGTTGATTGTACATCATCCACCTAGCTCCCTTCTTCCAATCCTCTAGCGATTTCGCTGAGGTCTTTAGGTCTACTAGATAAGTCTCAACACCGTCAAATACTACGGCATCAGCCTTACCTTTGAGTTTAATTAAGTTGCCTGAATCCGTTATGTGTTCCATCACAGCAGGAACTTCAGGCTTGAAGTCGATACCCATAAGTTCATCAACCTCGCTAAGTTTAGTGAGCTTGTCATACATACCCATTACGAGTTTGTAATCCTTTTCAGGAAGTATCAGCTTATCAGGATTCTCAGCAGCAAAGGCTTTGTAATCGTTTGTGCCTCGTCTTCCTTCCCAAGGTAGTGCTACTTGTTTACCTTCCAAGAAGAGTGCGTGTAGTGCTGTCCCAATATCGAAATACGATGCGCTAGGATAAGACCACTTACCTTTCCTTAGTAGGTGAAACTTTGTAGGCGACTGCCTTAGTAATTTGAGCATACTATTGGACAGGTATTCCTTGTCCGCAAAGTAAGCCTCATCGTCATTAAACTTTTCAATTACACTCATATGTCTTGAACTCCCATTAGTTGGAGTGTTCGTTCTAGTAGTTCAGATACATTAAACTCAAGAGGTTGCTCTGCTCCCTCACCAATCTTCTCAATGTCTGCTAACAGGTCGGCTAGGTGTACCGTGAATGAATACAGGAAGTCTAATTCATAATCTCCTGCAATCAATATGTTCTCAGCTATCTTAATTTTAGTATCCTTGTCAATGTCCATCTGACCTAGAAGTGAAGAGAGAAACACCATAGGTGTTTCCTCCATCTTCATCTCATTCATTCGTTCATCCCAAGACATTATCCTAGGATTTGTTTACGAACAGCAGCAGTAACATCGTACTTGTTTAGTGCGGCAGCCACCTTATCAGCCTGACCATTCTTCACAGCCTCAAGCATCTTAGCTTTTACATCGCTAGTCAGCTTCAGCTTTGAAGGGGTTGCATTGGTTTTGCCGTGTGTGTTTGTTGCATCAGGGTCTTTGGTGTCGTCAATTAAGAACATACCATTGAGTGCATACTTACGAGCGTATGAGCTAGAAGCCCCAAAGCATTGTGCTATGTCCATACCTTTGCGGCTAGGGTCAACACCTGCCTGTGCGGTTACTACCACTTGGTCTGTGCCGTCTGATACTATCACCATTGACTCAATGTAAGGGATACCTGCCACTTCGTTTACGGTATCCGACACTTGCATAGCTAGATTGTTCTTAGCTAGAAGAGGCTTGACAGCCTCTAAGATGTCCTCAGCAGAACGGTAGTTGTAATTACCGAACTTGTTGCGCTGTCCCTTCGGTGCTTTCAATTCCGACTGAACTTTGATTAGAGATTTCGTTAAGTTACTCATATAAAAAAATTAAATTGGTTACTACTTTCAGAACAAATATACTACACTATAACTAAACAAGGGTAGTTTCTTCGTACTTTTTTAAAATATCTTGTAAGATTTTAATCTTACTTTGGTGGTTTAGCAAGGTAGATTCAAGTGCAGAGTAGATTCTATCCTGCGTACTGAACATCACCTGCATATTGTTAGGCATTATGTTTTCTAGTATGTCAATCCATATCGACACTACATTCAGAGTGTCCATATCTTTTATGTAGATTGAGTTCTCTGTAACTCTAGAGCCGTGTATTACTGTTGCGTGGTTGCAATCAAATATCTGCCCTATCGAAGAATAGCTCATACCACACTTCTTTCTAAGGATATAGAAAAGACATTGCCTTGGAATAGTTACTGTCCTTTTGCGTGTCTTTGACAGGGGATTCCACCCTGTTACTTTTTCGTACTCTGAACATAGGTTCAGTACGCTGTTTCTTGATATTGGATTTCTCGTCATTCTCTTTTAGTTTTAGTTTCAACTTTGCTAAAGCTCTGTTGTATGAATTTCTAAATTGCTTTGGCGTTAGGTCTAGTGATTTCTTTATGTCCACTAATTTTTCTCCCTGATAAAAGTGTTGCCTGATAATCTCCCTCTCCTCTAGGTTGAGGTCTTCAAGCATTGCCTCGCTTATCAACTCACCTACATTGGAGTAAGGCTTGTCGTGGTGGATACAGGCTGCCTCATAGAGGCTGTAATCATCTTCGTTACCAACTCCATAGGTAACCTCAGACTCGCTCCTGCAGTCCAATCTGCTGCGTCTTTTAATTACATCGTATGCGGATAAGATACCAAACCTAAAACACCACATTACAGTAGCCATTAGCCTCTTCTCTGAGTCAAACTCCTCGCCTCTGTCCATTAGTCTCTTTACATTGAGCATAGATTGATATGCTGCTTCCTCTACAACGGCTTCGTTATGAAACGAAAAGCCGTAGTATTTAGCGCAGTAGTGTAAGAATCGGTTGCTCTTAGGAAACCAATCTTTGAATCTGTCTTCTGTTATTTTGTGCATTATTATACTATTACTTATATACTATTATTATAAGAGTATCCCTTAAAGGGATACTCTTTTATAATACTATTATTCACAACTTGCTGTCAATAACCTGTTGCAATAATGTATCTTTCTGTTTAAACCTTTGCTCAAGTCCATCGTATCTTAGCTTGAGGCTGCGATACTCAGTCCTTGCTTTCTCTACTTTCTCTTTGAGAGTTATGAGGTCGTTGGTTCTGACCTCGTGAATTGATGCAAATCTCTCAAATTTTTGTACGATTCGGACAGCCCTTTGTGGGTTGTCCAACTCTCCCTCATTGTACGCTTCGGTAAGTAGGTTGAGTGCATCGTACAGCAATTCAAGGTCTGCTGCATACATCAGTCTGTCAGATAGGTCTGTCATATTATTCTTCTTTTTTGATTTTTAAATGTGCGTTTCTTCTGTGGTGTACAGCCAACGCAATTCTTGCATCTTCGATAGTCTCGAAGTCCTGTTTGTGGGTAGTGTTATCTCCTTCCCACTCTACGGTGTATGTAATTCTACTCATTGTCTAGTTGTTTAGATAGTTTATCACTCAACCAAGTTAGTTCTTGTGTTGTTACGCTGTCCTTTCCTAGCATTGTACAGGCTAGGTTGGAGGCGTCCGCAAGTATGCGGACAGCCTCAATGAGTTCTGATTGTTTCATTGTTATTAAAAATTAAAATCAACTTCGTAGTTAAAAATCCTACATCTTGTTTCGATTGCTTTCTTTGATGAGTTCTTAATACCTAAGAACTCTGCCATTCGCTTTTGAGTATCAAACCATTTAGTATGGCTTATACTGATGTGTATTCTGTGCATAATTATCGTATTGTTTTTGTTTAGATGAATAATTGGTCGAACCAAATGTCGTCCTCTACATTTATACCGTCTCCTTTGAAGCTCAGTATATTCTGAGGTACAATAGCCATATAGCGTTTGCGCCTCAAGTCCCATATAAGGAAGTTACTAGGGTTCAGGGAGGAGTTGCCTCCCTTTCTATACTTGTGTACCCCTGCACGTCCGTGAAAGGTTGTAACCTCTCCATTCTTTTTTAGGTAGGTTCCTGAAACGAACCTGCCTGAATTGAACACTCTTGATAATTCCTTGCTCATAATTCTACTTGTTTAATTTCTCTACAATAATACTAACTACCTGCGACACTACCAAATCATAATCAAATTCTTTGTGCTGAATTTCGTCTATGTTATTTTTTACCATATTCAATAGCAGCTCGTGTTGTTCTTCGATAACAATTTCTTGAATGTCTTCTCGTGTTGGAAACTCTAAGTTCTCAATCTCATCTTCAATAGAACTTTCAATCATTTCTTCTACTCTCCATTCCGCTATACAATCCGATACATCAGACTCAAGGTTCTCTACTTGATAAGCATCTGCCTTCTCGTCTAGCTTGTATTCGAAGTCGCTGATTTGCTCTGCGGTTTGTCGCTCTAGTGTGTCAAGTTGCTTATCTAACATTTGCAACTGTGTGTCAATTCCTAACCACTTAATGATTAGTTGCTTAATTGTTTGTCTTTGCTTTTTCATTTTCTATTGTTTTTATTTGTTATTATTCTAAGTATTCACCTGCGTTCAGGTAGTCGTAGTATCTGTCTTTTCTGTATGGATACTTACTACTATCGTAACACTTGTCGCACCAATCACCTGTGGAATATCCGTAGGCATCGTATCTTGGTTCGGGTTCTTCTGAGCTGCACCCTCTACAGGTATCCACCTGTTTATAGTAGTATCCTTCATCAAGGTCTTCTATAATATCTTCTGCCTCATAGGTGCTATAACATTCGTAGTACAGCTCACCTTTAGGGCTATATATTTTAACTGTTGTCATAACTATACTTTTAAGCGCATAGCACCGTCGCTTATAGCTTGGCGGTATGCTAGTTCCTGTACATTGTAATTATCCATAGCCTCGTGTCTACAATAGAACTCGTTTATAACTAAGTCCATAAGTAGCTGCTGTTCTGTTTCCGTTGGGTATTTGCAATTGTTCATCATAATACTTTTCTTTCTATTTCTCTTTCTATTGCGTTATCTACTTCAGCCTGTTGTGTTGTGTTAAGGTCATTAAAATCTATCACTACTTCATCTCCGTGTTCGGTTAGGTAGTACAACTTTGTTATATTGTACTCCCAATCCATAAACTTACTCCTTGAGTCCTGTGGGTCATAGCAGTCCTCCCAAGCGTTGTATTCAAACTCAACCTCAAAGCTCTCCGAGCCTGTTCCGTAGTCCATATCGAACCACTCACTTCCATAATTTTCCATATCTATCTGTTTTGATTGAATTTATACGCCAATGTATGTTCTTCACTAACCTCAAATCCATACCTCTCAATTACTCCTGCATTTAACATTTGCTCAAGTATTTTGTAATACTTTGTTCGCTCAGGTTTTTTGTATGAACCTGAATGTATATAATGTTTGTTTCCGTACTCGTCTTCAAAGTAAAAGTACCATAGTCGCTTTTCCATATCTATTTATCTTCTTCAATTATTATATCTGTATATCCTTCATCTTTGTACTCATAGTACATATCTAAGGCGGTAGAAAATTCTACACGTTCTATCATAGCAACTCCGCCTAGCCAAACTGTATAACTCATATCTATTTATTTTTATCGTATTCCTTCATTAACCAAAAACTATAAGCACTTCTGTATGTATGAAAGTATTTATATTTATCACCGCACTCATCGTAGATTTCCTCGCTTACACTATCCCAAACGGACTCTACTATTTGTTGGTTCTCAACTGTGTAATATGTATCGCCCTCATCAAAGGGATAATATCTGTTATTTTTATATACCCAATTCATTCTCAATTATTTTATCTATTCCAAATTCTTTTTATTACTACCCATATAATCGCCTGAGCCTCGTAGCCTTTGTATCCTGCCTCGTGTGCGACCTCTGCGGTTATAGCCTCAAGCCGTCTGTACTGAGTAGCTGTACAGCTCTCCATACAGTCCTGTATTCCCTCGTGTGCCTTCGTTGCACAGGCTCTTAGATGCCATTTATCTATGGTTATATGGTCAGGACTCATTAGCCCTACATTCATAGCGAAGCTGTGTGTCTTTGGACTCTTTGCAGTTATTTCTGTGTTGCCCTTTCCAACTCCAAAAGCCTTGACTTTATTTGCGTTATAGGTGCATATTTTCACAGCCTCAGGCGGTAGCCCTGCGGCAATGGCTTTAAGTACCGTTATCGTATCCTTTTTATTTTGCTCCCAACGGTTGTTAGGGCTAGTTGCACTTAGTATCCCTGCAACCCTGTAATAAGTCAAGCCCTCTATTTTATCTTTGAACCCGTGGTATTGTTGGTGTACAAAGTCCTGCGCTTCTTCATACCACTTCAGCCCTGCCTTGATTTCTTCAAAGGTCGCTGCGTTCAGGAATGAATACAGGTTATTTTTTATTATCGTTCTGCTTAATTTTGTCGTTGAGCGTTTCATATTTTCTCGTAATTTTCTTGTATAAATTTCTCGCAATGGTTCACAAAGGACTCTGTAAATGCGCCCTTGTTTGGCAGTATTGCACAATCCCAAAGTGCTACATAAAAGTCTACGTTCTTAGTATTTTTTGGTAGACCTAGCATCTCTTTATATTCACGCTTCAGGCGGTTGAGGTTTCTAGGGTCTGTCAATCTCATATTATGCTTAATACTCGCCTCTAGGTCGTGCATTATCATTATTAGCTGTAACTTGTTCATCTTTTTAATTTTCTAAGGTTGATACTAAAGCCCCCACTAGGCTCATTACTATTATTATCGCGTAGCTCGTTTCATTGGTTGCCGCCAATCCTGCAGCTCCGAAGATAGCTACTGCGCTCGATATTGCCAAAAGTATTTTATTTTCTATTTTCATTATTTCTTTAGTTTTAAGGTTTCTAATTTCGCTCTAATCTTTACTAATCTCCAATACTCTTTACTATGTGTTTTACCACTCCATAGCAATTCAGAAATTCTTTTCTCTATTTCAGTATATAAACTCATTATTTCTAGTTTTTAGTTTATGGGGGGCTTTGCGCCCCCCGTTATTATTACTCGTAAGCCATTATAGTTCCTGCATCATTCCATTCAAAGTGGTATCCGTACTTATTGACAATTGCCTCAAGACGCTCGTCAATTTTCCCGTCCCAATAGTTGAATAAGTGAGGGGTACTGTCTGCAGCTATCCAAATCGCATCTTCGCCGCCCTTATATCCAAAGTCGTAAACTGAGCCGCAAACGTGCGCCCCTGCATTTTCTAATTCATTAGCGAGTTTTACCGCCTTTTCTGTAAAGTTGTCGTAAATTGTAAACATTATTTCTAGTTTTTAGTTATTGGGGGGCTTTGCGCCCCCCTGTTATTATTTGTTATGCTGTCAATTCTATAAAGTCCAAGCCCCAATTATTACAAAGTATTGTGTAACAATTTGTTTCTGAGCATCTAGCTACTAGCTTAAAGCCTAAGCCGTCTAAGTGGTTTACCGCCTGTTGTTCAATATCTCCTATTGCATAATCATAGGACAAAATAACCGATATAGTTTTTCCGTCTACAAATCTTTTTGGCTCAGTAATTTTAACCCGTGCGCCTCTATGGTTTGTAGGTCCTAAAAAAGTTACTTTGAATTGTCTGTAATTTGGTAATTCGTGAGTATTCATAATTTCTAGTTTTTAGTTTATGGGGGGCTTTGCGCCCCCCTGTTGTTATTTGTAAGTTAGTTTTTCTTGTACTTTCATTAATTGGTCTCTGTCTTTTTGCATATCTTCAACCTCATTCATAGCCCAAGACCAAATAGCGTGACTATCTGTGTTTTTGTTAGCGTAGTCTAGCATGCTGCAAATTCTGTGGTGATAGCCGTCTATAAGGGTTGAAAGTTTATCAAAGTTTATATTTTTCAAGGTTACCGTTCCGTTTCTGTGCTGTGTAATTTCCATAATTTCTAGTTTTTAAAGTTCAAAAAGTTTGTTTATTTGTTCCTGAGTTTTTGCCTTGATTTCGTTTAACCTCATTATTTCGTTGTGATTGTCAAACGGGCAAATGGTTTTTAATTGGTATTCAATTTTAAATAGTTCGTCAAAAAGATTCATAATATAGTTATTAAAATTAGTGGGCTGCCCTAATAAACGAGTTAGGTAAAAATTCTGAATTGCAGCCCTAAAAGGGTTTTTCTTTGTTCCTAACGTCTCAGTTTATATGGTTCATCTACTTGTTTGGCTCTTGGTACTATTTTCGATAGACTCACTATCTAATCATTTCCCAATCATTGCCGCCCGTTTAAATTCGCTTTACTACTGATGCGCTGCCTAGCTTACTTAGTCCCGCCTGTTAACACTTGCCTATCCTTTCACCCGCCTCACTTTACTAGCTCGTTCACTAGTCTGTCGTTCGTGAGGTTTACTTATCCCGTTAACAGTGGTCTGCTAACGTCTTTTTCTTGGTTTCTTTGATATGGTTTGAGTTAACTCTTAAACCGTTGAAGCCGTTATGTCAAATAATCGTTTGTTCGTTTGAACACTACAAATATGCGGCGCCTTTTTGGACTGACCAAATCGGTCTAACTACCTGAGTATCAGGGACTTACGGCAAAATAGAATGAGCTAACTATCTGAGTATTAGGGACTTACAAAGTCAATTAGTATAAAATACTCAATTTGAAAATTAATTTGTAACTGCTTGATTATCAGG
>Ga0228622_1000671_pt1 | contig 17562 bp, 24 predicted proteins | sample 26DmetaG_FD_186035 | JGI IMG/M metagenome (GOLD analysis project Ga0228622, IMG submission 186035) | Seawater microbial communities from Monterey Bay, California, United States - 26D | ecosystem: Environmental > Aquatic > Marine > Coastal | place: USA: California | collected 2016-10-01
TGGATATTCTTGCTTTTCCCAATATTGCTCCGCTTTTTTTTCACTTCGTTTAAACGGTTCATCTGCTGCTGGTAAAGCAATCCTGAGATTCTGTATTTCAATGATTTGTCCAATTTTACCTGTTTTACTTATTACTATAAAATCATAATCAGAATTATAACCATAATCCCATTTTTTAAATCTATTGTTTTTAGCTAATATCTTAGGATTTACAACGTCCTTAATTTCTTTCCAAAGAGTTTGCTCGTAGCTCACTTGCTTCTCCCTTCTGCAAAACCTTTAAAAGTTTTTTGTTCTTTTACTTCTTTAGGTTTTTCATTTAATATATCCTCCTCTTGTTGAATACGATTAAGTATTTCAAAAGCATCAAATATAGCTAGTTTTTTAGTTGCGGCAGCGTTTTTTAATCTGTCAGCGCTTACATCATCGTCTGAGTCAACAATCTTTTCTTTTGCTACCTTAATAAGTTCCTCAACTGCCTTTTGCCCAGCTTGGATTATTTTCTTCTTCGTTTCCTTGGTATTCATGAGTTAAAGCTATATCATTAGATTTCATACAATAAAGTCGTTCACCTTCTATAATAAACTCAAACTCAGAGTTAGGTGTAAACGTAATAAGTGTTCCAGGTGTGATTTCTAGAGCTTCTAAGGACTTGTTAGAATATTTTACTATTCCAATATTAGGTTGTTCTTTTCTGTTCTCTAAGACACTTTGGTTTTTTAGTGGTTTTACGAAGCAATAGTCTAAATGTGTTTTTAAATTATACATATAGATTTGCTCAGGCGCAACAAAATAAAGATCATCTTTGAAATGAGTTGAACTATTTCGTTCTTTGCCTTTTTGATCATACCATCTTCTAAATATATTATGGTGAATATATAATTCATCTCCTATATTTATTTTAGTAGTATAAGCTGCAGGAGTCGAAACTACTACAGCTTTTTTACTAATAAATCTATGATCTTCAATGCCGCTGTTGATAATAAGATCAGTACCAGCAACTGTTCTTGTATTGTCATACCTATCATTTAATGGTTTGACAATAAAATAATACAAGCTTTGCACTAGTACTTAAGATCATACTCTACAGATATAGCCATATTAGCATTAAACTTTTTCCAAGGTAAGACCTCATTATTTTTAGTTATAAAAATATTATATGATTGGTCTTGGTCTTCAAAAAGAATATCGCTAATAGTATGTCCACCGTATACTTCCTGACCAGTTGAATAATGCATTGCATCGTTCTTGTAATCAGAACCTATACTAATCTTCCTTATTACTTTCGACATTTTCTTCTATCTTAGTATAAGAGCCATCTTCAAGATCAATATTAATAGCGCCGTATTCAGCTTCTAATATTTCTTTATAGTCTTCGATCTCTTTATTAACACCAGCTATTTCATGCAATAATCCATGCTTTTGGCTTTCTAATAAACCAATGTTATGGACTAATTCATTAAGCTTTTTTTGTTGTTCTTGAATTAATTTTAATTCTTCTTCTTTGATTTTCATTTGATTAGATTTAATTGTTTGTTTTATTTATTCTCCTGGTCCTGGTTCAGCAGGTGTCCACTCTGGAGTAGCTAATAAGACTAATATTTCTTCATGAGTATAAGTCCCAACAGGCGTCAACGAACCGTTTGTAATAAAGCTAGGCTCTACCTGAAAAGACAAAACACCTTCAGTATTTGCTACGTTTCTTCTCATTGTTTGAGCAGAAGACTGATTTACTTGGCTGAACAAAACAGCGTTTGTATCAGATAAGTTAATTACTACATAAGTTGTTGCCATTGTTTAATTGTTATTTGTTAATTACTTGTTATTTATATATTTACTTGTTTTAATATTTTTTTACGAAGTGTTAATACTCCTATAAAATTCTTATTAATAAAACAAATTATGTTAAATTGTAATAATTTATTATATTTTGATTTATACTACTAAGGTCTGTTTCTTTACTTCCATTGTAATAAATAGCTTCCATAAATTCAGGGCCTGCCGCCTTGTTGTTTTGGTCATATTTAATACCACTTATACTTGATTTGTTTGGATGAGTAAAATTTGTTCTTGATGCTTGTAAAGTATTGTTTACATAATATGCAGTTGTATCTGGTGCATCTTGTATTAGAACACTGAATAAATATGGTGTATCTGTTGCAAATGTATTTGTTGAGCTTAAAATTTGATTTGAATTTACACTGTTATTTAATTCTAATTGGTCTGTAGTATCATCATATAAAATTTCACTTGCTGGAATATTATAAGCTGTAGGAGTAATAGAAACACCTTCAAAAGTAAAACCACCAGCAGGGTCTTTTACATTAGTAACTGTAAATGTACTCAAAGGCGTTCCCCCCATAACACTTGTGCCTGGAACAACTGCATAATTTTCTCTATAAGCACAATTTAATGCTACAAACGTACTACCGCCTCTTGTTATAGTTTCTAAAACACCATTTGTAACAAGTTCATTAAGCTGGAATGATCCACCAGAAAATTGAGTTATTGCTGTGTTCTGTGTTTGATTATAAAATTTAACAACTTCTACAGTATCAGCAGATGGCATTGAATCAGGATTACTATACCCAGGAGCCGCACAAAACTCTCCTAATGTAGTAGATAAAACACCAGATGTGACAGCTGTTATTGGACTATCTAAAGATGTGTAATCATTACTATCAAAATGTAAATCCGCTTGGTCATCTGCGGTTCCTGTTGAACCAGCTGTGCCTCGTCTTTGTATTCTCATAGAAAAACCAGTATAATTTGTTCTAAGCTTTCTCATAGATACAGCTAATAAGGCATCTGTTCCATAATCATCTAATAATAGAGGAGGCGTTGGAGCTACATCTGTAACTCTTGACACAACACTCATCCCACTTGATATTGCATTTGCCGTACTATATGGTGCATCACCTACTAAATTACCTTCTGACATTCCGCTAGATACTCCATTAGCTGTTGTGCCTACGCCATTTGTTAGTTTTGCTTCAGTCATATTTTGACCATCTCCATTATTACTTCCCTTTTCGTCTGCAAATATCCAACCGCCTGTAAAACTACTGTTTTCACCTAACTGCCACCAAGAAACAAGGTTAGAATATGCAGAATGTGAATTTAAATTACTAGGAAGGCCTTCATTGTAAATTTCTGATACTTGTGCAGATGTTAAAGCAGCATTCCAAGTTGAAAAATTTGAAAGCTCACCTGTGAAAGTGTCAGAAAGTCCATAATAAGCTCCAATTGTTAGCTTTTTATTTTCAAGACTAACATCCCCAACGTTTACAAAACTTAAATTTACATTTACAGAATCAATATAAACTTTGCAATTACTTGCACTATTTGGATCATAAACAAAAACCATATTATGCCAATTTGTTGTATCTGAAAAGCTATAACCTCCAGAAACCATATGCTGATTACTCCTTAAAAAGCTAAATACACCTGATTCGTGTCTAATAGCTAAACCTCCATAGTTGTTGTTTAAGTCACCGAAACCTACTAAACCTTTACTTGCTGAAGATGAACCAAGCTTGAACCAAGTTGAAATAGTCATAGTGGTGGTTAAAGTTGTAGAGCCCCCTGAAATAGCTGTTAATGCAGAATTACCACAATCTATATAATCATTATCTGTTCCAAGAAAATTCATAGCATATTTACTATAAGGCGCAACTGTTTGTAAGTCACTTTGAACAAGGTTTGCTTGAGACATTCCTGAGCTTGTGCCATCGTTAGAACCAGCGTGGTCTTCAATCGTCCAATTTCCTGTAGAAGAATCATAAGTATCAGAAGCATCTAATTTCCACCATCCTTGAATATTAGAGTTCTGAGGTATATTAGATAAAGTTCTTATTGGTGAGCCATTATTATAAAGAGTTTCTATTTCTGTAGATGATAATGATGTATCCCATATTTGAGCATTTGAAATTTCTCCAACCCATAAAGAAGATGAGTCAGTATCAAATTGACCTCCAATCACTAAATCATTATTTGCAGATTGTGTAGTATAAGTTGCTGTTGCTGTTTGTAGTTGTCCGTTAATGTACAGTTTTAAGTTAGTGCCATCTCCTAAACCAACAACGTGGTACCAAGTATCATTGTTTATTGCACTATCACTCAATACACTTGTATTTCCGCCTGCTATCAATCTAACTTTTCCCGTATTATCAAGAGAAAGCAAATAAGGAAACTGTACAGCAGTTGAATTTCTTGTTCCAAAAATACCAGCATAATTTGGAGCAGTAGAATCTTTTTTTATCCAAGCAGATAAACAAAACTCATTGTAGGTGCTAGCTGTTCCACAACGTATTTTACTACTACCATTAAAATCAAAAACATAATCTCCAATTGCATTGTTTTCAGCTAAATAATTTCCGTTCCAAGCAGATTTACCTAAAGGATAATAAGCGATAGGTGGACTTGGTAAAGCCATAGGGTTTGAAACGGATGTTCCACCGCCCCAAAGAGTTGTTATTTGGCTTGAAGAAAGAGGGTAATTGAAAATTGCTACTCCGTCTATTTGTCCATCAAATTTTCTATCATTTACACTCCACCCGCCAATACTAAAACCATTATTAGTTGAATAATTAAGAGAAGGTAAACTTGGAGTCGCTTCTAAACTTCCATCAATATAAACTTTTAAAGAAACTTGGTCGTAAGTCACTACTAAATGATGCCAATTTCCGTCATTAGTTGCTGGAACTGTTATTGGTGAAACATCGTTGCCTCTTCCAAATATTGCAGCTCGAGTTGTTGAGTTTTGCCTATTAATACAATATGCAAATTGTGTATTTGTACCACCTAAAGTTGAATCTGGATTACCTAAAGAAAATGGAATCATAGGAGTAGACAAAGTTGTTTTGTACCATAAAGAAAAACTTCTTGGTTCATTTCCAGATATTAAAGCACCTGTTCCTGTTATTTTATCACTACTTGCAGAATCAAAGTCCATAGAATAGTTACTAAATTTACTCTGATTAGCATTTCTTGGCATTCGCCAGCCTGGACTTAAAAATTTTGTACTCATATTTTTATTTTATTAATCTCCCATTCTGTACCAAGCTACCGGATTAGGTAAGTTTGGATTATTTACGAAATCTGCTGTTTGGTTAGTTCCTGTTGCAGTCGGTTGGTAAATATCATTATAAATTTGTCCAGCATTTAAAGCTGTATCGAATATTGCTACTTCGTCAATTTCTCCAAGCATTGGATTGTATTTCCCGTTTTGATTTTCTCCTATATATAATGGTGAATTAGAAGTTTGTAAAGGACTTGAATTTATATTGTTTGTATTATTTAAAGTCTCGTCAACTCCATTGATAAATATTTTACACTTATTCGCCTGTGTTGATTGTGTTTTATCCATGGTTACCGCAACGTGAGTCCAAGTGTTTGCGGTTAATACATAGTTACTATAACAGTATTCTGAAGTAGTACTTGCAAAAAATCTTAAATGGTTATCTATATTACATAGCATCCAAACAAAATTATTTGCATTAGAGTCTCTTGTTACTGATGCTAAAATTCTATAAGAAGAAACATTATCCCATTTAACCCACATTGAAATACTTAACTTACTTAATCCATCAAAAGTAGAAAAAGTATTACCAGTTGTAAAATAATCATTTACCCCATCAAACGTCATACTAAAATTATTAGCTATTTGATTACCTACATATGCAGGTACATAAGGGCTAATATCACTTGGAATCATATTATAACTCTGAGAGTTAGAGGTTGATAAAGGTGCATCTCCTACACGATCTAAGATGTCTAAATTTGTTCCTATACCATTTGCATAAGTTCCAGGTGCATCAGCTGAAATCATTGTAGTAATAGTACCAGAGCCAACACCATTAGGCGCTCCAGTAATTGAGTTAGGAACAACAAATGAATTATTATCAAAATAAGCATTTTCACCAAGTCTCCACCAAGAAATAGGTGCAGTTCCAGAGAAAGTACTTAAATCTTTTGGTCTACCATTATTATATATTTCTAATACTTGAGCTTCTGACAAACTATAATTAAATATTGAAGTTTCATCTATGTTACCATTAAAATACTTACTATAAGCTGTACCATATCCTATTAAAAAATCACCTATACTTGGACTTAATGATAACGGTATATTACCAAAATAAGACATAGAAGAACTTTTATCAACTCCATCTATATAAAATTTAATTTTATCAGTATTAGCAGAACCACTTGCATCATAAACCATTACAACGTGATGCCAAGTACCTACTGTTATCACAGAGTTTAAAGCTATAGAAGCATATCCAGGAGCATATTCAAAATACATTTTATTAGCTGTTCCAGCAAACTCAAAAGAAAAAATATAACTACTTGAGTCATCACCCCAAACAACTTGATTTGTTGTAATAATATTTGCATTTAACCAGCAAGAAACTGTTAAATTTGTTGCTGAAGGAATTTGAGATATTGCACCACAATCTATATAATCTCCTGTTCCATCAAAACTTAAACTATAGTTACTATAAGGTGAATCAAATTGTAAATCACTTTGTTGTAAAGCTGTACTTGGTAAAGTTGTACTTACTCCATTTACTGGAATGTTTTCTGCATATACATCTGAAGTTACTTGTGTAGCTCCATCATTAGTTAAATTTATTGATCCAGCAGAATCTTGTATTCCAGTAGTCAAATTATCTAATTTCCACCAAGTAGCAAGAGTAGTAAATGAAGATAAATCACTAAGAGGTTGCCCGCTGTTATATAAAGTGTTTATATCGCTATCTTCTAGCTTGGAATTAAATATTGTTAAATTACTTATTTTACCATCAAAAAAAAGAGCTGCATTTGTAGCGCCAGGTCCTCTACCTCCAACACAAACATCAGTACTAGCAACAAGAGTAGCTGACGGAGCTGAAAATTCTTGTTTAAATTGACCATCTAAAAACGTTCTTAAAGTATGTGTTGAGTCATTATAAGTAAAGGCTATTTGATGCCATTTATTAGTTGTAAAACCAAAATTTCTATAACCACTATCTTTCGCGTGTGTTCTTGTACTTCTTTTTATTGAAACTCTTTCTAGATCATTAATAGCTACAGTAATCCCTGCTTTGCCGCTATTGAAAGAATTACTAAACACCATTCCAGAAGTTGAGCTATCATCTTTGAAAACCCAAACAGAAAAAGAAACATCACCTGTGTCGAAGTCTGTTACAGCTGTAGTGTTTAAGTTGTCATATTCACTTCTATTAAAATCTAAAGCTGTTGTATAATTTACAGTTGGAATAGTAAGTGCACTTGGTATTTTCCAAGATGGGGTGACAGCCACTCCAGAGGAGATGTCTGTAGCGCCATTATTAGTTCCTGTATATCCATTACCAGAAGAATCTGTTATTGCGTTTTGATCATCTAGTTTCCACCAAGCTTGAGGAGAAAAAGATATATTAGTTTCTGGAGTACCAAAATTAAATAGAGTTGAAACTTGTGAAGCAGATAAAGCTGAGTTATATATAGCTAAATTAGATATTTCACCATCAAAATATCTAAATAAAGCTCCTCCAGTAGTATATCCAGCTCCTATTAATAAATTTTTAGAGCTTTGTGGGTCTGTTAAGTTTTCATCTCCAAACGCCGTATTTAAAGTTTGAGAAACTCCATCGACATATATTTTATTATTACCAGTACCAGCCCTAACTATTACAAGATGATGCCAATTACCATCAGTTAAATTTGCGGCATTTCCTGTTGTTGAATATATGCCATTATTTACTCCACCAGGCCTATAAAATAATACACCAGTACTTGGGCCGTTCCATTGAATAACCCAGCCGTCAGTATTTACGTTTCTTGTACCTAAAATAGTTTGTATTGCATTACTGGATGTTTTTAACCATACTGAAAAAGTCCTAACTCCTGTTCCAATTAAACCAATCGAAGAGCCAGCATCTATATAATCTGACTCTGAAGCTACAAAATCTAAAGCCTTTGTGTAATTAGGTGCACTAGGCGTATAAACAGAATCTGCATTTAGTTTCCACCAGTTTTGTGGAGTAACTGTATAAGCTGTTTGAGGAGAGCCGTTGTTATATATGTTATCTATGTTGGTTGATTGGTCAGAGTTCCATATAGCTAAATTTGATAATTCACCATTAAAAAATCCTGGAGTACTTGAACTTGTAATTGTAGAACCTATCGAAAGATTAGAGCTGCTTTCTGGTGAAGTTCCGTTCTCGGTGTTTATTGTCAAATTTATAGAATTTCCATCTACATAAATAGCATTGGTTGCTGTTGAACCACCTCTTATAATTACAACATTATGCCAACTTCCATTTGATAAAGTTGGTGACAATGTTGTATATATCATTTTATTATTTTTTTCATTAAAAAACTGTACAGTAGTACTTGTTATTTGTATAACCCACCCATCATCAGTTGATTGATTTCTTGTACTAAGTATAGTTTGACCGCCAGTATTAGATGTTTTTAACCACATTGAAAAAGTTCTAACTCCTGTTCCAACAACGCCAGCTGAAGAACCAGCATCTATATAATCCGTACTTCCATCAAAATCCATTACATAATCTTGCAATACACCATTTGGAAATTGCCATTCGTTTCCTGTAGCTGAAGGATACCCAGAGTTTTGTGCTTGCTCGCCTAATGGATAATAAGCTATAGGATTTAAATTTGAAGCCATTATGTTAGATGGATATATGTTGGGACTAGTCCCTCCATATAGTGCAGCTATCTCTGTAGAATCTAAAGCTCTATTAAATATAGCTACTTCGTCTATTTTGCCGTTAAAATTATAACTACTATTATTATAATGTTTGGCAATAGTGCTATTTGCACTTGTTAAATCATCTGTTAATCTTGCTGAAGTGTTAGTTTCTTCTAAAACACCATCAATCCACATTTCCCAATTAGTTCCTTTTTCTCTTTGTATTACTATATGTGTCCAACTACCTGTACTTAACAAAGCTGAAGATTGAAAAATTTGTGTGGCACTCCCACTTGCAGAAGCATAAGTTCTAACAGTATTATTATATATATAATGTCCAATTGCACTTCCTCCGCTATATCCAGAACCACTAAATAACATTTGAAATCCAGATAATGAGGAAGGATTAATCCACATTGAAATACTAAAACTATCTGCAAAAGAAATAGTTGATGTATTTAAAGATATGGTTTCGCTACCCCCATCAAAGTCCATAGAATACAAACTATTGACACCGGTATCATTAGCTGGGTTAGCTGAGGTATTTAACTCGTTAGGTAATAAAAAACTTGGACTTTTATACTTTGCTGACATATTCTATAATTTAACTATCTCCCATTCGGTTCCAATATACAAGAGAGGACGACAGTCCACCTGTAAATAAGTTTGCTGTTTGTGGTACACCATCTACTACTGCTGTAGCGTCGTATATTTGTTGTATTTTACTAGCTGATAATGCTTTATTAAAAATTGCTACTTCGTCAATAGAGCCATTAAAATATTTGCTTAGAGTACCAGAAATTCTTCTTGCTCCAATTAAAAAATTATCTGTTGCTGTAGTTAATGGAGTAACATCTACCGAATTACTAATACTTGAGCCATCTATGTAAATATTCATACCTGAACTATTATAAGTAAATGCTACGTGATGCCAATCACCGTCATTAACTATTTCTGTACTATTAAGAGTTGTAAAAGAACCACCGTGATATAATATTAATCTAATTTCACCAGTTGTTAATACTCTGCATTGTAATTGGTTATCTATAGCAGTAATTATTTGAAAATCACTTGTGTAGCTTGTTTTAATCCAAGCTAAAACTGCACCTTCATTAGAATTTAGAGAAGCAGAACCAGCATCCACATATTGATCTGTCCCATTAAATGACATAGCTTCCATATTAGCTATTCGCTCTACTGGAGTACCTGTAACTTGGTATATATATGGATTTATTAAAAAAATACTCATTAGTATATTTTATTGATTTCCTATTAAAGTAACTTTTAGTCCAGTTCCTGCTGTACTACTACCTATTGTGTCTATGTCTATTGTGATTTCTGCGTCGTCTGCTAAAGCTGAAGTGCTTATTACTGGAGCTGTTCCTCCTACAGATGTTTTTGATCCATCGGCTATTGTTATATCAGTACTTAATATACTAGTTCCGTTTTGATTTATACCTACTGTTATTGCTGATCCTGCTGGAGCAGTGGTAACACTTGCTCTGACAGCTGTTAAAGTAAATGCATAAGGCATTCTAAAAGTAGCCTTAGCTGTACCTGTAGCTAAATCTGTTGTTTCATCTGAAGCAGCTATTATAAAACTTTCTGTTACAGTACCTCCTGCATCAGCCCACTCCATAACCGCTTTATCATTAGCAAAACTACTTACTTTTAGTATTTTACCAACTGAAGGATCAGGATCTGGAAATTTAATAATATAACTATTACTACCCGCGTGAGTTGGACCTTCTAAGCCTACATAATGATTTGCTCCAGCAGATTCACAGCCTAGTTTAACTATACCAGCGTCAGATCCATTACCATCTAAGTAAAGAGTGTTTTGAACTTTTAACTGATCAGTTGTATAAACCATATCAGATGTAGCCGCAAAAACGCCGTTTCCAGTAGTATATTGTAATTGACCAGTTGTACCATCGGCATTATCTGTAGTATCTGTCCAAGGAACATTTACAAAAGCTTTTTCCGAGCTTAATTGAACTGCATATTCTTTAGTCCCTAAGCCAGTAGCTCCAATTTGTATACCACCTCTAGTTCCATCAGCTGCTAAAGGTAAACTATAAGCAGTAGCTGTAGAAGCTATAGTTAAATTATTATCATCTACTCTAGTAACTGAAATATCAGTTCCGCCTGTGAATACTATTGTATCAGTTGTAGAATCGCTACCAGTTAGTATAACTTCAGGATTTGAATCGCTACCTGAGTTTTGGCCTATACTTATAGTATAAGTTGTATCACTTCCAGCAGCTGGAGAGCCCCAAGTACCATCACCTTTTAAAAACTTAGTAGTTTCATTAGCAGCTGGAGCAGGTACTAAACCGTTTTGAGCGGCTGGATTATTGTTAGTATCGTAAAATAATGGATATGTAGTATAACTAGGAACTTTAAAAGTCCCATCTTCATTTAAGAATTTAATACTATTACCACTACCACCTGGGCTAGGCACTAAACCTTCGCTTGAATTAGTAAATTCTGAATATGTAGTATCAGTTCCATCAATAGTTATTATGTTATTACTTTGAGAAGTTGTAACACTGCCGCTACCTTTTATTAATACATCGTCATTATTTGTGCCACCTATTAAACTAATACCAGAGTCATTGTTGCCACTTCCAATACCTTGTAAATCATATGTAGTGTCATTGTCAGTTCCAGCTTCTATTGCGGTTACTCTACCTTTTACATCTACTGTTACATTAGCGTTATTGTATTTAGCAGCTGTAAGACCACCTACAGTAAGTAAAGAAGTAAAACCATTTGAAGCTACAGTAAAATAAGAATTATCAAAACTAGCTTTACCAGCTACAGCAGTAGTTGAATTTCCAGCAGTGGCTAAACCAACAGTAGAAGGAACAACTGTCCAATTAGATTCTGAAGTAGGATTATCTTGCTTAGCTATAATAAATTCACCTACATCAACAGTACTAGACCAGAAATTATTAACTCCTGTTCCAGCAACTGTAACAACATAAGTAAAACCTGTTAATACTCCAGTTCCAGTAGCAGGATCTGTAGTAGCATCATAATCACCCTGGAATACTGTTGCACTAGAGACACTAGCATCTACATAGTTTTTTGTAGCCGCTTCTTGATTAGCTGTTGGATTTAATAAGCCAGTGATTTTTTGGCTGTTCATACTAAAAGAAGATGTAGGAGCTGTTAGATCTGTTACACTTAATCCAGTTACGTAAGTTGCTATTTGACCACCTGTAGCTAGTTTGGCTCCAGAAGTGGCAACAGCAGCTGTATTAGCAGCTACAGTAGGAGTAGCAGATGTTCCGCCAACAATAGTTATAGTATTTGGATCGCCTGAAGTAACAGAAGTTACTGTACCAACATGCTGGTCAGTAGAAGCTATTGTTATACTGCCATTACCATTAGTAATAGTTATATTACTACCTTCTGTTAGCGTAGCTTTAGTAAGTGTATTATTGGTGGTATTACCAATTAGTAATTGACCATCAATATAACTATTTTCACCAGTACCTCCTTTGTTTACAGCTAAAGTACCACTTGTAAAATTACTAAGGTTTAGATTAGTTTCTAAACTTGCTATTAATTCAGTTCCACTTATCTGTACATTTGCGCTACCTTCATAACCAGCTAAACCACCCATATTGTTTATGTTAGGTGGTGTTCCTGAGACCGTGCTAAAAGCACTTATTTTTACGTTTGCCATATCTTTTTTTTTACTCTATTTTTATTGCGTCTGTACCAGTGTTAGCCTCTAACTGGATAGCAAATGAATTATTTTCTAACTCTATTAAATCATCAACCACGGGAGGTGTTACGTCACCAAATATCTTTCTTAAAGAAGGTACTGTTAATTTTATACCTATTATCATTTAGAATAATGCTAAAACTTTTGTTATATCACCTGAAAAAGAAACAACTTTAGTTACTAGTACAGGTAAGAAACTTCCAGCTGGAACAGCATAAAAAGTAGCTTGTGAACCACTTTCCATAACTACTGTTATATCTTTACCAGTTCCACCAGCGGCATCTCCTACGTACAAACAAACTCCTCTAGTTTCAGTACCTGGTATAGTCACGTTTAAGCTTACGCTTTTAGCATCGTGAGCAAATACTCTTGGTTGGGCCATTTCATTGCCCTGTAATCCTGCTATTGACATTTTATTTATTTTTTATTATTTGTAATCTTTTCAGCGCCTCTTGACCCAAAGTACGCTACATATACTGTAACCAGTAAAGTTTTTAATAAATCAACCCAAGCCGTATCTACGTCAAACATAGTGTGGAACGAGTCAATTATTATTAATGTTGTTGAGGCAAATGTTAGATATATCAAAGTTAGTGGTCTAGTGTTTTTACTTAACCATGAATCTGATTTCATATCAGCTCTCCATCTACCTGAAATTTCTTTTAGCTCTTGTAAGTCTTGCTCGATTAGCTTCATCGCTTGTTCCTTATCAACAGCTTTAATCTTAGTATCACTTGTTATAAGATTTTTTACTACACCTAGCGTTCCTTGGTTAGGTAATACGTCACCTAATGCAGATAAAACCTTAGGAGCTTTACTTGCTAGAAAAGCCCCTATTTTAGTTTCGTTAAACTTTTTAACTTCAGACATTACTTACCTCTTTTGTATTTTTTAGAACATCCTGTTTTAGCAAGTGGACTTTCACTCATCATAATATCTGATTTTTTACCATACATCATGTAAGGTGATTTAGCTTGTAGCGCAGCATCTAGTCCAGGTAATTGCATGTCAGCTCTTTTCTTGTCAATTTTATCGAATTTTTTTACATTTCCTTTTTCCAAAGCGTTTACAGCTCTTACTTTTAATTTTTCTAATCTACCCATAACTTTATTTTTTATAAGCTTCTTTTTCCCACCAATTTATTGGAGAACCATCTACTTGTTTACTTCTTTTTTTAACTTTCCATTTACCTTTACCACTTTTTCTATGGTAAATGTTTTTGTCATCATAAGCTAATCTACCGTCTTTTATTTGTTTAACGTGGACCATCTCATGATTTATAATTTCTTTAATTTGCTTTTGATCTCTTACTTTATCGTTGATAGTAATAGTACAATTCATATTAGTTCTACCTAAAACACCATCTTCTTCCTTTACAAAGTATATAGGAGTATTGTCTATATTATAAGGTGATTTTAATTTAAAACTCATATTAACACTTCCATCTTTTTCTAGCAGCTAATCCTCTTTCGCTTTTCCAACCTTTTGATCTAGCACAAAATGATTTTCTTCTTTTAGCAGCTTTACTACCTGGTTTAACTTTTCCAGTCACAGCAGTTTTAAGCTTACTACCTGGGTTTTTCTTTCTATACTCTTTAACTCCCTTAGCAGTCATACCAGCGCCTTCTTCAGTTGTTCTAAAGTTTCTACCTTTACCTTTAGTTGTTTTTCTTATTCTACCTTTTTTCTCAAAAGGAGCACTTGGTTGAGTATACATTATTTCTTTTTCTTTTTAGTTGATTCACCACAAGGTCTACCTGTAGCTACATTAATCCAGTTTTCTTTCTCAAACCAATCACGAAGTGTAGCACCTTTTTTTCTAGCACCTTTAACATTTGACTTACTAGATCTTTTATATTTACCTGATTTAGCCGCGGATCTCTTAGCTCTAACTACTTTATCCTTTTCAGCTTTACTCATCGACCTTACTTTAGCAGCAGGTAAACAAACTTTTTTAGTTCCACCACCTTTAGTTTTAGCCATTACTTTTTCTTTTTACTTTTACCCATTTTACTTGGTCCACCAGCTTTAGTACATCTAACTCCCCAGCCACTAGCATAAGCACTTGGCCATACTTTAAATTTTCTTTTTGCTGCTGTCTTACAAGGTCCTGATATTTTTCCCATTACCACTTACGTTTTTTACCTACTTCAACTTCTTTAACTATTACTGTTGTTTTAGGTTTTTTGTTTTTTAATTCTTCTAGTTTAGCATTTAACTCATCTAGCATAGCATCAGCTTCAGTACCATCTTGTATCATAGCTGAAGTTATTTTAATCTCTTCTTTTAATATGTCAGTTGTTTCTTCTAGTACTTCAACTTGATCTTTCAACTGCATAATCATTTTCTCGTTCCACTCTTCTTTTAACTCATATTCTAAACGAGTTACTTCAACTGGTGGCAACGTTTTAGCTAAACGTATATCTTCTTGTAAAGTGTAATACATACCAACTAAAGTAGTTGTTAGCATTATTATTCCAATTACAGTTTTTATATCAATCTTAAACTCAGTGTTTTCAGAGATCTTCATATTCTTTAGTGGCATCAAATGATGGGCATGCTTTATTAGCAAACTCATTGTGTGAATAAATAGTAGCAAGTGGATACATCGCCATTAACGTTTTAAGGACGTGTAACAAACTTTCTTTTTGTTCTGGTGTTCTTGTATCCTTTGGCGTTTTACCATCGCTCTCTACGCCTCCGCAATAACAAATTCCTATTGAATTTCTATTGTGCCCTTTGCAATGAGCCCCTGTTTTATCTATATCTCTTCCTTTTTTAATAGTACCATCGAGTTCTATATAAAAATGGTAGCCTATGTCTGTCCAACCTCTACCTTCTGTATGCCACTTTTTAATAGTTTCTACAGGTATGTGTTGTCCTTCTCTTGTAGCAGAGCAATGTACTATAATTTCGTTTATACTTCTCATTTTTTATTTTTATGTATTAGCAACCATTTGTGGATAGTATATCCAATAGTTAAAGCTAGTAATAAAATCTCTAATGCAGGCTCTATCCAGTTTAAGCTAGCTAAAGCAAAAGAAGATGCATTTAATAAATACAGCTTCAAGTCTTCTAAACCTATCATTTGTTAGCGTTAAGAACAGCGTTGCCTTTATAAGGTATATTGTTCTCGATGCCTGGTATATTCTTTTTAGTATGGCATCCGCACATACTATCACATCCACAAGATTTTAATACTCCTGCAGGCTTTTGGTACTCTCCGTAACTTGGCATAATTATTTATTTAACGTTAAAAGTTTTTCCACCAACATCAAAGGTGTCAGCACCTTTTTCTTTAGCAGCGTTTAATGAAGCATAAAAAGCATTGCTTTGCAATGGAGCAGCTCCAGATATTTCAGACATTTTCAAAGCGCTCTTATATTGAGCGGCTGACATGTTATGAGGTATATTTCCTTTTATACCTGTTAACATTTTTAAAGGTTTCATATTTCCAGTCATCATTAATGGTATTTCTTCTCCTGTCATAGGATCTATATTAGTTTTATAAGTAGGTTGCTTTTCAGCTTCTCTTTGATCTGTAAAGTCCATACCAGTTACACCAGTAGCTAATCCTCTACCAAAATCACCTAAACCTTCTTTAAATGAATACTTTTCACCAGCATCTTTAGCTTCTTTTCTGTCTCTTAAAACTTCACCAAATCCTCCTACTAATCCTTTTACTCCCATACCTATTAAAGCGGTAGGTATTGTAAATGGTGATTTATTTGTCTTTGTTGGCATAATCTATTGCTTTTGTTATTACTTTGTAACTATATCTATTACTTTTTTCTAATTTTGTTGTAGGCATATCTTCTTCGCCTAGCATAATACGATACATTCTACTAATTAGCTGCTTGCACTTATAGGATACTTTATATATGTGATATTTTTGAGTGGTGCGGTTTCGTTTCCTCCACACTATAATCCACCCTTGTTTCAATAATCTGTTCCAGCGCCTGTTATCCCAGCTAAATGAGTACGTACCTTTTATAAAATCATCTTTAGTAAACATGTCTATAGCATCTAAATAAATTAGTAGCTCTAGATCTGCATCTGTTAATTCATTAGTCTTGCAAGCCCACTTTCTTATTATTCTATAATGCTTAAGCAAACCCAGTTCTTTTAAATCACCAGATGTTAATCTTCTCATAAAATAATAACTACGTCGTGCTCTTTAATGACTTTATAGTTTTCTTTTTTAATCTCTATATTAAATCCAGCTGATTTATCATAATAAACTTCATCACCTTTTTTTAATACCGAAACATCAGAGCCAGGTTCTACAACCTTAGCTCTTCTGTACCTTATATCTTCTCTTTGCTTTTCAGCTAGAATTAAACCTCCTTTTGTAGTCGTATCAACTTCCTTGATAGGATCTATAACTATATACTTACCTACCGCTTTCATGCTCTCACATTATTGATTACACAATCAGTTGATAATATAGTTGTAGCTACTGAAGCCGCGTTAGCTAATGCACTCTTAGTAACTAACAAAGGATCTATAATTCCGGCTTTTACCATATCCACCGTATTTCCTGTAACCACATCTAATCCTTTACCTTCTTCAAGCTTTTTTAATTCTTCAACCCCTGCATTTTTTAATATTAATTCATAAGGTCTTCTTATAGCTTGGTATAATACTTCCTCACCTATACAGGTTGGCTTTAAATTAAAGCTAGCATTTAAAAGAGCTATACCACCACCTGGTACTATACCTTCTTTAATCGCGGCTTTTGTAGCGCAAATAGCGTCTTCAACTCTATCTCTCTTCTCTTTTAATTCTATCTCAGAGTTAGCCCCAACTTTAACTGTAGCAACTTTAGCTTTTAACTTAGCTAATCGTTTCTCTAGTCTAATTATAATATTAGGGTTTTTAGTTTCTTTTATATTCTTTTCTAACAAAGCAATAGTTTCTTTAACTTCAGTGTTGTCAGCTAAATCAACTTTTAATATTGTTTCCTCGTGGTTAGTTACAGACTTAATACATGTTCCTAAATGTTCAGGCTGTATAATATCCATATCATCTCCTAGGTCTTCGTTAATAAGTGTAGCACCAGTTACAGCACATAGATCGCTTAGCACGTCTTTCTTACTGATTCCATACACTGGTGCATCTATAA
>Ga0228622_1000713_pt1 | contig 16869 bp, 17 predicted proteins | sample 26DmetaG_FD_186035 | JGI IMG/M metagenome (GOLD analysis project Ga0228622, IMG submission 186035) | Seawater microbial communities from Monterey Bay, California, United States - 26D | ecosystem: Environmental > Aquatic > Marine > Coastal | place: USA: California | collected 2016-10-01
TTTGTACTTTTGTGGTTTTAAGTTGTACTTTTGTGGTTTTAAGATTGTATTTTTAGTCTATGGTGAAGCTTGGACGTAGCTTACGCTCGAAACTGGAGGGTGCAGGGCTCACACAGTCCAAACCATATCCGAACCGTCTCAGGAGGCTCGATCTCGTTCCTTCTGTAGTGTCACCGCCCAAACAATCAGGATCAATGCTGACTCACTGTTGGCATCCAGCCTCAAACACGACAGAGACGCAGCTGCGAAACCATGTCACAACCAAAAGAAATGAGACTTACGACCTATGCGTACCCTATCTGAGTTTCCCGCCGACACTGCCGCCAAAGTTACCACGGTCTTTGCTGATATCGACGACACGCTGACCACCGACGGGCGCTTGCCTGCGGTGGCTTACCGTGCCTTGGAAGATCTTTTCAATGCCGGGTTTCACGTCGCCCCAATCACCGGACGTCCAGCAGGTTGGTGTGACTTGATCGCGAGGCTTTGGCCGGTCCACGGCGTCGTCGGTGAAAACGGTGCATTCTATTTCGCCTATGACGCCAAAACACGCAAAATGCGCCGAGAGTATTTCGCCGATGCGGCCGAGCGGGCAAGGAATTCTGCCCACCTTGCAAAAATTGAAGCCCGGGTTCTGGCCGAGGTGCCAGGCTGTGCGATCTCCGCCGACCAACCTTACCGCGAGGCTGATCTTGCAGTGGATTTCAGCGAAGACGTGACCCCGCTAGACACGGCAGCGGTGACCCGGATCCGAGATATATTCGAGGAAGAGGGTGCGATAGCCAAGATATCGTCAATCCATGTGAACGGCTGGTATGGTGATTATGACAAGCTGTCGATGTCGCGCCGTTTTGCCAAGGAGGTACTAGGATTTGACCTTGAAGCGGAAAAATCCCGCATTATTTTTTGCGGCGACAGCCCAAATGACGCGCCAATGTTCAGCTATTTTCCAAATTCCTGCGGCGTCGCAAATGTCGCCGATTTTGTTGATCAGATCACATGCAAGCCTGCGTGGATCACAGCAAAAAAAGGGGGCGAAGGATTTGTTGAACTGGCCCAAAAGCTTTTAACTTCCCAAGAGGACTGACGCAGCTGCGCCGACTATAGCAGTTCGGATGAGCAGCCTTTGGAAAATGGACAAACCCTTGCACAGACTGGGGGCTTGGCACCCATGCGTGCTCATAGCTGTTACCCACCGGTCCAAAAGTTTGTATTACCCCGCATCCGCCTTTCAACGGTGCCGCGGGCGACTTGGTACGGCTCTCGTTTTATCGCATGCCACAGCCTGCGCGCGCCCCTGCATGATCAGAACCGTCAACTTGACGATTAACAAACCCCAATCTCAGGTCAGGCTCATATACGGTATCCCTAGGGGGTGGGGCATAGGTCCTCCACCTTTACTCACGCACTTATCGCAAGCTCAATCGAAGCGCTGCTCTCGCTGAGTGCCGCCAATTATTGATCGCATAGATTCAGGCTGCGCCAGTAATCCGATGCGAGTTATCATTTGTCTGACAGCACCGTGTGACTGGTTTGTACTCCCTGCCCGTGGTTTTCCTTTAGTGTTCGCAAATCGTAAGTATGCAAATGTGTACTAAAAATAACTAATATACAAAGTCTTAATAATAAATAAAAATCTGATTAGTAATAAAATTACTAAAAAATAGATCTTGACGAAATAAAATTACGCTCACATATAGACCGTAACACGGCGTAATGCATCTGGCTTTGACGGACCGTAACTGAGGTATGGATAGCTTAAGACGAGGAGGGGTTAGTCATGATAAAATCGATACTGGTCCCGGTACGCGGGGATGGTATGGTTGCTACGGTACTGGGGCACGCGGCGGAGCTGGCCAAAAAGCATAACGCAAAGGTTGACGTGGTGCATTGTCGAGCGCAGGCGCATGATTTGATGCCACCTGGGCTATCTCTTAACGATTTTGCTCGCAAAGTTATGATGGAGCAAGCCGCTGAGCTGGCAAACCGCCAGGAAGATCACTTGCGTGGTATTTTGCGTCGGCTTTCGCGGGACTTTGGGCTGACGGACAAGCCAATATCTGGTGGTTTTGCGACCTGTACTTTTTCCGAAAAGGAAGGGCGCATGGCCGACATTGTTAAACAGGCAGGTCGTTTGGCTGATTTGATTGTTTTGCCAAAACCACAGCGGGAGCGCAATCTTGGTCAAAGCTCCTTAAAATCAGCTCTGTATGGCGCTGGACGTCCCGTCTTAGTATGCCCGGGGCAACTACTGCCTGACGAGACTTTCGCAGAGCATGTGGCAATTGGATGGAATGGCTCCTTGCCAGCATCGCGCGCCGTGGCGTCGTCCTTAGATATTGTACGATACGCGAAACGGGTCAGCATAGTCACGGATGGAAAACTCCAACCGCACGGTCCGACCGTCGAAGAACTGGTAAACTATTACGCCTCGCGCGGCATAAATGCCGAAGTCGTCAAATTTAGCGGGCAGGAGCCCTCAAAAGCTCTTCTTGCGACCAGCAAGGATATCAAAGCCAGTTTGTTGGTGATCGGTGCATACAGCCACAGCCACGAAACTGAAATGCTGTTTGGCGGCAACACAGGGCGCATCGTGGACAATACTGAAATGCCAATTTTGATGGCGCACTGAACACCAAAACAAACTCATACTAACGGGAGGAAAAAGGTATGAAACTATCAAAGAGAAATTTTCTTGGATTAACATTGGGAACTGCATTAACAGCACTGCCGTTGATCGCTCTGGCCGATGGCTGGCAGCCCAAGAGGCCTATCGATTTTACGATCATGGCTGGTGCTGGCGGTGGTGCTGACCAGATTGCACGCTTTGTTCAGTCCGTTGTCGATGCGAATGACATGACAAGCCGTCCTTTGGTTCCCACAAACCGTGGCGGTGGCTCTGGCGCTGAAGCACTCTTGCATCTGAAGGGGGCGCGTGACCCAGACCACACGATCATGGTTACGCTTAACTCTTTCTACACGACGCCGATCCGTCAAGAAGCCTTGGGCATCGATATTGAAACCTTTACTCCGTTAACAATGATGGGAGTAGACCCGTTTGTGCTTTGGGTTCACAAAGATTCTGGCATTACAACCTTCGAACAATACACTGAGAAGGTTAAATCGATGAACGGCGAATTTGTCATGGGCGGCACTGGTGCGGGTCAGGAAGATTCAATAGTCATTGCCTACATGTCTAGCGCATACGGGCTTGATATAAAATACATTCCTTATGACGGCGGTGGTGCGGTTGCGAAGGATCTGGCCGGTCAACAGATCATGGCAACCGTGAACAACCCGGCAGAAGCAAAGGGTTTCTACGAAGCGGGCGAGTTTATTCCACTGCTGGCCTTTTCTGACGAACGTATGGATGCCTACCCTGACGTTCCAACGATGAAGGAAAAGGGCCACGATTTCTCCTATTACAATCAGCGGGCAATCGTTGGCGCGCCGGGCATGTCGGACGAAGCGGCAGCCTACTATCGTGACATCTTTGGCAAAGTCTATGAGGGTGATGATTGGCAGGGTTATTTGAAATCTGAAAGCCTCTCGCCATTACCGATGGATGAGGCTACGACCCGCAAATACTGGGCGACACAGGTCGAGAACCACCGTCAGCTTCTTTCCGAAATTGGCAATTAAGCGGGACCTGTGGAAGGAGAGCAACAATGCGACAAGGTGAAATTTCCCTTGTAGGGATTCTTGCTCTCTTTTCTATCTATCTGATGTGGAAGAGCGCAGAACTTCCAATTGGATACATTCGCGGCCAAGGGCCGGGTGGGGGTTTTTGGCCTTTCTGGCTGTCTCTTGGAATGCTGCTAAGTTGCGCTAGGATCGCATGGAACTGGAGGCGTGGCAAAAGCCCAGCTTCCGCTTCTGACGAACCGCTTATGGACGCGTTTGGTTGGCGTACAGTCGTGCTTGTAGGGGGTGGTGTAGTCGGTTTCGTTGCTCTGATTCCAGTCGTGTCTATGTATGGCGCCGTTTGTCTCTTTCTGCTCTACTATTTACGCTTCCTTGGCAGGCATTCGTGGCCGCTAACACTCGGATTGGCGCTGGTGCTGCCGTTCGCTCTGTTTTTCTTTTTTGAAGGGGCAATGCAGATATCGATGCCACAAGGCTTGCCCTTCACGCAGCCATTCTTCGACTCGATGTACGACATCATCTACTGACGCAGCCCTGCTAAAAGGACCATTATGGAAGTATTCTCATTTCTTGCCGACGGCATATTTCTTGCGCTACAACCTGTTAATCTAGCTTTGATCCTGATTGGCGTGACCGTTGGTCTGTTCATAGGTGCAATGCCCGGGTTGGGATCCGTAAATGGCGTGGCGATTCTGCTACCTATTACGTTTTTAGTTCCACCTGCATCGGCCATTATTTTCCTTGCGGCAATCTATTACGGAGCCATGTATGGCGGTGCGATTTCGTCGGTAACACTTGGTATCCCCGGCGCTTCAACGGCGGTGGCGACAACCTTTGATGGCCGGCCATTGGCGTTGCAGGGTAGAGCTAGTCTGGCCTTGGTTACTGCAGCCCTTGCATCTTTTGTTGGTGGTACAGTCGCAACGGTGTTTTTTACTTTGTTTGCGCCGCTTCTTGCGACTGTTGCTCTAAATTTTGGGCCACCTGAAATCTTTGCACTTATGTTGCTGGCCTTTGCAACGTTTGTTGGTCTTGGCGGGGACGATATCCCTAAAACCATCTTTTCGATATGTTTTGGTCTCGTACTTGCGACTGTTGGGTTTGACACCATCTCAGGTGCACCGCGACTTGTGCTATTTGATATCCAAGGGTTTATCCGTGGTATTGGCTTTATCGTTTTGGCCATCGGTGTGTATGGCATTGGCGAAATGCTTTGGACAATTGAGCAAACACGTGGTGAGATTACGACGACAAACCCTAAGATGACGGCAAAAGGCCTTGCCTCTGATGCGAAAGAAGCAGTTCAGCGCGGCTGGAAGGGAACTTGGATTGGGTCCATTCTTGGTTTTTTTGTTGGTGTGTTGCCAGCTGCCGGCGCGACGCCCGGATCGCTAATGTCTTATGGCGTGGCAAAGATGATCTCGAAGACACCGCATGAATATGGGAACGGATCGCCAGATGGCGTTGCTGCACCAGAGGCGGCGAATAATTCCGCATCGACTGGTGCGATGTTGCCGATGTTGACGCTTGGTATTCCAGGATCCCCAACAACCGCGATCCTTTTGGGTGGTATGGTGATTTGGGGGCTTACACCGGGACCACGACTGTTTCTGGATGAAAGTGAATTTGTCTGGGGCTTGATTGGGTCTTTTTATGTCTCAAACTTTGCGGCAGTTTTGATCAATCTCGCGTTCATCCCGCTGTTTGTATGGATGCTGCGCATGCCATTCACAATTCTGGCACCTTTGATCTTCGTTCTATCTATCATCGGTGGTTTCGCCGCTTCTCGGAGCATGCATGACTTATGGATGATTGTGATTTTCGGTCTTGGCGCTTTCTTCTTGCGCAAATTTGACTATCCGCTTGCACCTGCGGTCCTTGCGATTGTCCTTGGCCCGATTGCTGAACCGACATTGCGACAGTCATTGCTTCTATCATCTGGTGATCCTAGCATTTTCTTTACCAGACCAATTGCAGGTCCAATAACTGTAATCGCAATCATCTTGATCCTCTTGCCTGCATTGAAGCTGTTGAGACGCAATGGTCGGGTTTCTTAAAAGTGTAAAACGCTTTAAGCTCAAGAGCAGCTAAGGTATCTGCAACTAATGAAATAATGAAAGACAGACTATGCAAAGACTTGAAGACTTGATTCAGCACCATCCTGATACGGCTAACGCAATTGGAGCTCCAGGCCGAGATTGGATGACCTATGGTGATCTAAAAGTCCTAACTTTAAATGTTCGTCAGGCACTGCGCGCGGCTGGTATAGGCGCTCAAGATCGCGTTGCGATCGTGCTACCCAATGGCCCAGAAATGGCAGCAGCTTTTGTAACCGTAGCACAATCTACCACAACGGCTCCGCTAAACCTGGCCTATAAGGAAGATGAATTCGCGTTCTATCTTAAGGATCTAAAGGCAAAAGCCATTATCGTTGAAACGGGTTACGATGGCCCCGCACGCAGTGTGGCGAAGCGCTTCGACATGATTGTGATCGAACTTACCGCAACTGACCCAGCGGGCAGTTTCACTCTGTCTACCACCGCAACAGGAAACGCAGCAGACACTCTTCCAGCATCCGATGATGTTGCCCTTATTTTGCACACGTCTGGCACCACATCGCGACCTAAAATCGTCCCTCTTTTGCAATCAAATGTTGCGGCCTCTGCCGTCAACGTAAGGGAGTCGCTTGCTTTAACAAGAGATGACTGTTGTTTGAACGTTATGCCACTTTTTCACATTCACGGCTTGATCGCAGCCGTTAGTGGATCGTTAGCAGCAGGCGCATCTATCAGCTGTGCCCCAGGTTTTGACGCGCTGAAGTTCTATAGCTGGTTAGAAGAGGTCAACCCAAGCTGGTATACAGCGGTTCCAACGATGCATCAGGCTATTTAGCGCGCGCGCCGCGGAATGCGGCAATTATCGAGAACGCGCGCTTGCGCTTCTTGCGTTCGTCTTCATCCTCATTGCCTGGTCCAGTTATGACCGAATTGGCAAACACCTTTGGTGCGCCTGTGGTTGAAGCCTATGGTATGACCGAAGCGGCTCATCAGATGTGCTGCAATCCTATTGAACCGGGCCGTCAGAAACCTGGCGCAGTTGGTCTTCCGGCGGGTCCTGAAGTGCGCATCGCTCATGAGGTTGAAAACCGCTTGATTAATGGTGTTGGAGAAATTTCCATCTCTGGTTCGAATGTCACACCTGGCTACGAAGCTAACCCTGAAGCGAACGAAAAGAATTTTTTCGAAGCAGAAGGTAAGCGTTGGTTCCGGACCGGCGATCAAGGCGAGTTTGATGAAGATGGCTTTTTGTCTCTTACCGGTCGTCTAAAAGAGATCATTAACCGAGGTGGCGAAAAGATTAGCCCTTTGGAGGTTGATGGCATTCTCTCTGACCATCCAGCGGTTGGGCAATGTGTCACCTTTGCTGTTCCGCATGCTAAACTTGGCGAAGACGTAAGTGCTGCTGTTGTCTTGAAAGAGGGTCAGAGCGCGACAGACCGCGAAATTCGCGATTTTGCAAGTCAACGGCTTGCTCCATTCAAAGTTCCGCGCAAGATTCTGATCCTCGAAGAAATTCCGAAAGGCGCCACTGGCAAACTGCAGCGGATAGGCCTTGCTGAGAAACTCGGTTTAGGCTGAGGAGATTCCAATGAGAATATGTGTTTTTGGGGCAGGAGCCATTGGTGGCTATATGGGCGTTAAGTTGGCAGAAGCTGGGGCTGATGTGAGCCTTGTGGCCCGCGGCCCGCATTTGGCTGCGATGAAATCCAATGGTTTGCGCTTGATCGAAGAAGCCAGTGATACGATTGTCAGCCCGATTGCGTCTGACGATCCAGAAGAGCTTGGGGTTCAGGACTACATCATCGTGACGCTTAAGGCGCATTCTGTTCCTGCCGTCGTGCCAAAAATGGCTCCTCTTATTGGGCCAAACACCACCGTTGTTTCTGGCGTAAACGGTGTGCCTTGGTGGTATTTCCATGGTGTTGGCGGCGTGCTTGAAGGCACACGGCTTGCCTCTGTTGATCCCGGCGATGCGCAGTGGAATGGCTTTGGTCCTGATAAGGTGCTGGGCTGTGTAGTCTATCCTGCTGCAGAAGTGGTTAAGCCAGGCGTAATAAAACACATCGAAGGCAATCGCTTTTCGCTTGGTGAGCCGGATGGATCGAAATCCGATCGAGCTGTCGCCTTGTCCAAAGCATTGATGTCAGCAGGGCTGAAAGCTCCGGTGCGTCCTAAATTGCGTGACGAAATATGGGTAAAGCTATGGGGAAACTTATCGTTCAACCCAATCTCTGCTCTCACGCACGCGACGCTTGATGTTCTTTGCACTGATCCGGGTACAAGAGAGGTGGCGCGCGGGATGATGGTTGAAGCGCAAGAAATTGCGGAAAAGCTTGGTGTGAAATTTCCGATTGATGTACAGCGACGCATTGACGGTGGCGCAGCCGTTGGCGCGCATCGCACGTCCATGTGGCAGGATTTGGATCAGGGTCGTCCAATGGAAATAGATGCGCTGGTTAAATCCGTACAGGAGCTCGGGGTGCTAACCAAGACCGCAACACCCACCATAGACACGGTTTTGGCTTTGACGCAGCTAAGGGCAAAAACTGCGGGTTTGTATCACCCATAATAAAGCACGTTATTTGCACTGTCAGAGTAAACGAGCTTGAGCTGTGAACGGCTATTCCCAAGGGTCGTGCAATGAAACAAAGTCAGGACTTAATGATGAGCGATGCAAGCAATGAACTTATCAGACTGACAGCAACCGAAGCTGTTGCTCGTCTTCGTTCAAAAGAAGTGTCGCCCCTCGATTTGGTTGGGGCATCCATACAGCGCATTGAGGCTGTTGATACTAAGGTTAACGCTTTGCCCATTCGTTGTTTTGAGCAAGCCCGCGATCAAGCAAAATCCTTAGACTTAGAGGCGCATTCGGCAAACCCAAAGTCACTCTGTGGCTTACCTATCGCTGTGAAAGACTATAACGATCTCCGCGGTGCTGTAACAACGTATGGCTCCCCCATATTTGCTGAAAATGTAGCTCAACAGTCTGATGCCACAGTCCGACAGTTGGAACGCAACGGGGCAATTGCCGTTGCCAAATCCAATGTTCCAGAATGGGCGGGCGGTCACACTTTTAATCCTGTTAACGGCCTAACCCGCAATCCTTGGGATATGCGCAAAAGCGCAGGGGGCTCCTCTGGCGGATCAGGCGCGGCGCTAGCTAGTGGATCGGTTTGGCTCGCCACAGGTAATGACTTGGGCGGCAGTTTGCGTACACCTGCTGCATTTAATGGAGTTGTCGGCTTGCGTCCCAGTCCGGGCCGTGTGCCACGCGGCGCGCGCTTGCCAGCTATGGATACCCTTTGGGTAGAAGGGCCAATGGCGCGCAATGTTGACGACCTAGCGCTTATGCTGGATGCGGGCGTGGGCCAGCAGATTGATGACCCTTTGTCTTTTGATCATGACGGACCATCATTCGTGGAAGCTTTACAGGGAACGGGCATGCCAAAGCGGGTCGCGTTCAGCCCTGATCTCTCCATTGTTTCTATGGAGAGAGAAATCGCAAAAGTATGCTGTGGTGCAGCTACGATTTTTGCCGATCTCGGGGCAGACGTGACAAACGACATTCCCGATTTCACTGGTGTGCTTGAGGCATTCCAAACCCTACGAGCCGTTTTATTTGCAACCATGATGGCGCCGATTTTAACGAAGCATCGCGACCAGATTGCACCAGAAATCATTGGTAATATCGAACGCGGCTTGAATATTACCCCATCCCAAATATTTGACGCAGAGCGGGCTAGGATAGAGCTATACAAAAGGGTCGTAGCTTTCTTTGAGACACATGATTTTCTGATTTGCCCCGCTGCATCCATCGCCCCATTCCCAGTCGATCAGCGCTACGTAACAGAAATCGATGGCAAGCCCTGCGAGACCTATATCGACTGGTTTTCGATCACCTTTGCGCTGACAATGACGGCCTGCCCAATAATCAGCGTGCCCTGCGGATTTACATCTGAAGGCTTGCCAGTTGGTATTCAAATCATGGGCAAACCGAGGGGAGAAGCCGCCCTATTGCGCGCAGCAAAGCGTTTTGAACAGGCTGTTGGCATATCGACACAGCTGCCTATTACGCCCCGAGAAAGTGCTTAAACTAATGTTTGACGACGTAAAAAGAAACTAATTTGACACCCAATTTGGTCTGAATGCAGGCCGTAAATGTTAGTGTCAACCAGAGGCCCTGTTCTATTATTAGCTGTACCGACTTTAGAGGTCAATTTAGGGCCATTGGCAACAACTGGATATTTGTTAAGATTGTTATCCAAGATTTAGATAACACACAACAACGCCTCAGAAGCTGCTTCCAAATAATTAAAATTACGTAGAACATTTTAAGAAAAATGTGAGAACAGGATATATCACTATAAAAGGCTGGCTGTTTTTTGCCCCCCTCTCCTATAGAGGCTTATGAAAACTGAATTGTCGCAGCGAACGGTCTAATTCATTCCTCAAACCCGAGGTATCGTGTGACATTTTCTATAGGGCGTCGGCGAGACACAACTGAATTGGCAACAAACTCCTCATCAGGCCAGCCAAGGGCTACACAAGTTAGTATCACCTGATCTTCAGGAATATTAGCTGCTTCGCGCACCACTGGGCTTTGCATTATCCCTTGGCCGTTAATGACGGCTCCAAGGCCTTTGCTCCATGCCGCAAGAACTAGTCCATAAGTCATGGCTCCGGTATCAAAATGAGCTATCGTATTTTCAAGAAGGGATCGATCAAAGCAAACTACTATAGAGATAGGAGCATCAAACTGGCGAAAGCCTCTCATGACCCAATCCTGACGCCGCTCAGCATCCTCTCGTTTAATACCCATAGCTTCAAAAAGCTGGACAGCGATTTCGATCTGACGTTTTCTATGTTCTCCTTCATATGCAGCGTAATCTTCGATTTCACGAACCGGGGTCATACCAGCAAGCATCCGCTCCGTATTGCCATGTCTAACCGCTTCTAGAGGCTTTCCCGTTAGTACATGTAGGTGCCAAGGTTGAGTATTCATTGAAGACGGCGCTCTGTTTGCAAGGGCAATGACATCCTCCAGAAGAGCTTTGGAAACCGGCTCATCCTTAAAGCCCCTAATTGATCTTCGCTCGATCATCGCTTTCTCAAGTTTCATTGATCGCCTCCATGGAAATTAATCGAGTGAGTTGCTTCAATCATAGACAGTATTAAGCCCGCTACGCTCTGCAACCTCAAGCGCCGTGCTTCTGCCCGCTTCTATTTGGTGAACTTGCCATGCTTGGTTCTAGCCTCTGTGAGCGCGCAAGGCCGCTCTTGGTCCTTGGTCCGGTGGAAGCCCCTCCATGGAGCTTACAGCGCCCCACAACGAGTCGGGCGGGACGCTGGCATGGCGTACCCCTGCGCGTTCGGGCCTCGCACCGAATACCCTGCCAGTTTGGGCCGTATAGCCATGGTTTAGGATTAGCTTTCATTATGCTCAACTGTCATCGGTTTATGGGCATTTACGATACCCCATGTTGGATAGCTTTGCTAGGCATGCGTGACTTAGTCCAAGGACCACGGCCCAAGCTAAGCTAACCAACGCTGATTGGGCTCAGGCAACACCGGTAATAGGTCGACGGTGCGTGCTCTATTATACGATAGAACTCTGGTTCCCGATCCAAGGATCTGGGCAATATCGTGCGGTAACCCTTGGGCAGATTTCCTGTAGCGGAATGGGGCCTGTTTTGTTATTTACTTACGCTACAAAGCGACCCTACCAACTTCAACCGAGCTTAATCTGACAGCGCCAGTTTCGCCCATGCGCGGCCAAATCTTAAGACACATCCTGCGCTGGCGTTAGATTTGGAAATGATGTTAGACCTTACTTCTGAGAACGAGCGCATTGTATCTACCAATTGTGAGCTATCGATGACAAATCTGCTTAACGCTTTTCCACTTGCCAGCTTTATCGTTGGACAAGATGGGTATGTGGTTGGTGCCAGGACCAATTGTGTTAGCCCATTTTGCATTTACTATCCTAGGTAAGTTTTAGTTTGATGTTGGGTTTATTCTTTGACAGTCTCACAGTGGTACTTCGAGGAACATATAATGCTTAAGCAGCTCACCAAGCCAATACGACCGATCCACTGTCTGGTTCTACCGTTCCTGATGACGCTATCCTCCCCCGTAGCAGCACAGAACTACCGCATGGGTTCAAAGTACAATAAGAATTGATCTTGATCATTTACGACCAAATCCAAATCATCGCCAATGCTTATCCCTTGTTTGTGCGGGTCCAGCCGCAGGTCTACGACTTGGCTTTTTTCTAATACAATTTCCATGAGAACTGCACACCTATCCTACTGTCAAACACGGCTGTTAAAGCAGCAGAGTGTTAGAATGAAAGTTTAGACAAGTTCTTTCAAACTAATGTTTTGTGATGAAAGCGTTGCAAAAAGTGTCGGAACCACCATTCTATGTTTAACGGCGTTAGTTATTGCAGTGCTTATCACTTTCGTTTTTACGTTAGGTGTTTCAACATCATAGATCTGATGCATCTTACCTTCATAGTCATAGACAATTTGCATTCTCCCAACGGCATTCGTGCGAAAGCCTAAAAAATGCTGTCCATCTTCGCTATAAGCAAACATCATAGTTTCTCCCCAGAGTCTTTAGGTTCTACGAAGCTTCAGATTCGCACAAAGATTTTAATTAAGTCTCTTTTGGAGAGTCACTGATTTACCACACAGTATGGCTGGGTTGCGGTCAGATGAATGAGAACTAGCATCGGATTGCTAGCACAGCCTGAACCTATGCGCTCAATAATTGGCGCCACTCAGTAAGAGCGGCGCTTCGATTGAGCTTGAAATTGTCTCGTGAGTAGAAGTGGCGTTCGTTTAGGGCTGTACAGTCAGCCTACCCCTACACCCAGCCCGTGTAGCGCCTTAAGCGGACCATTCTCTTGCCTTAGCAGACACATACCGCGTTACTGCCCGCTTCAACCGAGTTAAATCTGACATTGCCTTTAGTGTTGTTGGCTATTCCAACTTCGAACATATATGCTTAGAATCATACAACTAGAGCTGTAACAATGTCCCCAGAATTCATGTTGGTAACTTTTGTTCTGTTTTTAGCAGGATCGATTGCTGTACCAATAGCTTCGCGTTTGGGGCTAGGGTCAGTACTTGGTTACCTTATTGCAGGTATAGTCATCAGCCCAATGTTTAACGTAATGGGAGTTGATGTTGCAGCACTTCAACATTTTGCTGAATTTGGCATTGTAATGATGTTGTTTCTGATTGGTTTAGAGATGCGCCCCCGTGAATTGTGGCTGATGCGAAGCAAGATTTTTGTTATGGGTGGGCTACAAATTTGCCTCACGACCATACTGGTGATGACTTTCTCAATGGGTTTCGGATATGTCTGGACCATGTCATTAACAATAGGCTTGGTCTTTGCTCTGTCCTCAACAGCCATTGTTAACCAGACACTCATAGAAAAAAGATTACTAAAATCAACGGGCGGACAATATAGTCTTGCAGTGCTTCTTGCTCAAGACATCACAGTAATTCCCATATTAATAATGCTACCCCTATTAGCCGCGCCTGATTTGATCCAATTAGTTTTGATAGAACTGCTGGAGCTTACTGACGTAAATCGACACGACTATCACGTTACTCTAAATACCGTGTCACTTGTTGAAGGCTTGAACGGCTGGCAAGCTGCGGCTGTAACGTTTATGGCAGTGGGAGGCGTCATTATTCTAGGTAAATTTGCTGTTACGCCACTTTTCCGTTTCGTAGCACAAGCGCGCTTAAGAGAGCTGTTCTTAAGCACAGCCCTTTTGGTCGTGGTGGGCATTGCGCTGTTGATGACACTAGTAGGACTGCCACCAGCTCTGGGGGCCTTTTTGGCAGGCGTAGTTCTGGCCAGTAGCGAATACAAATTTGAATTAGAGAATAATATTGATCCATATCGTGGACTTCTTTTGGGGCTATTCTTTATTACCATCGGCGCCGGAATTAACTTTGATTTGTTGTTTAACAGCTTCACCATAATTATTAGCCTCACCGTCGGATTGATCATCCTGAAGTCAGTGGTTCTATTTCTGCTGGCCATTATTTATAATTTGAAAGGTACTGATCGTTGGCTATTCAGCCTAGGGCTGGCCCAAGCCGGTGAATTTGGTTTTGTTCTTGTGACACTTTCAGTAACCAAGGCTGTATTGCCCAAAGAATTAGCCGATACTTTAATTCTAATTGTTACTTTGTCGATGCTACTGACGCCTATGATTTTTTTTATCTACGATAAGTTTTTAGTGCCACCCAAAAACGAAGCTCTAAAACAAACAAAAAACAATATTGATGAAGAAATTTAGGAATATAGATTACAGTATTTGTAAATAAGCTCAACATTCTATCAACTGTAAGGCAGCACTTAAATGCATTTACTGACGCCACTCAGCGAGAGCTGCGGCACGGTTCAGCTTGAAATGAGTGTTGAGTAAAGGTGGCGTTCCTTTACCCTCTCACAGTCAACCTTACCCCACACCCAGCTTGTTTAGCGCATTAAGTGTTCCTGAGTTGCACCAGAAGGCAAACAGCCGCGCAACCGCATGCCAAACCAAACATGTTTGCAGCGGTCCGCGGGCGTGCGGGCGCGTGGCAGAGTTGGTCTGTTTTACACTACTTTTCAACGGTATAAACTAAATTAGCACTTCCCACCTGAAGGCAGTTTGCGCTGAAAATAACGCTTTACACTTTTCAGCAGAAGTTAATACTTGCAATCTGGAAGTAGTGACGGACACAACAAGTCATGCATGATTTGATCACCGATAGCAGATATTCTTGGGTGCGTCTCGGCCTTACGCTTTTTGTAGCAACCGTAATTAATGCAGGAATGTGGGCGATCATTGTTATCATGCCTGCTATTGAAGCGGAATACGGCGGCACGCGGGCAATGGTGTCGCTGCCTTATACCCTTACGATGGTTGGGTTCGCGTTTGGAAACTATGTTATTGGTCGAGCCGTGGACCATTTTGGTATAACCGCGTCCTTGATTGTCGCTGCTATTATGACTGCCATTGGTTTTATTTTGGCAACGCTCTCTAGCTCTTTACTCATACTTTCGTTCACCCAGCTAATGGTAGGCTTTGCGTCAGCCGTGGGGTTTGGTCCACTCATTGCTGACATTTCGCATTGGTTTGTACGTCGTCGGGGTATCGCTGTCGCGATAGCGGCATCTGGCAATTACCTATCAGGTGCCATTTGGCCAATATTGTTGGCAAAGGTTCTCGCAGAGAATGGCTGGCGTGCTGTCTATATTGTGATGGCGGCTGTCACACTATTTGCTGTGATCCCTTTGGCGCTTGCTCTTCGTCGTCGTCTGCCTCAACAAGTGCAGACAGCAGCGCAAAAGACATCGCTGGCAAATGCAAAGACAGTTGGTCTATCTCCTCGTGCGTTGCAGTATTTGCTGGGTTTTGCTGGGATAGGTTGCTGTGTGGCTATGTCGATGCCTCAAGTTCACATTGTTGCTTATTGTGTGGATTTGGGCTTCGGTCCCGCTGTAGGCGCGCAAATGCTCTCCTTAATGTTGCTTTTTGGAGTTGTATCAAGGATCATTTCAGGACTCGTTGCAGATATATTGGGCGGCGTGCAAACTTTGCTAATCGGCTCATGTTTGCAATGTTTGGCCTTATTTTTGTATCTACCGTCGAGTGGGATGGTTTCGCTCTATGTTGTCAGCCTCGTTTTTGGGCTGAGCCAAGGTGGCATCGTCCCCAGCTATGCGCTGGTTGTCCGCGAATATATGCCGGCGAAAGAAGCAGGCGCCCGCGTTGGCTTCGTTATGATGGCGACTATTTTGGGGATGGCGCTAGGAGGTTGGTTGTCCGGTCTAACCTATGATTTGAGCGGCTCCTATACACTAGCCTTCCTTAACGGAATAATTTGGAATAGTGCTAATATCACAGTCATCATTTGGCTAATTTTACGTAGTCGCGCCAGTATGTCAGCGTCCGCAGCAGCCTGACACACGAGTTTATTAAATTCCATTGAGACCTTACATACAACCAGCGCCTGTTGCACCTTGACCAATCAAATTAGTTACATGACCGCTCAGCCGCTACACGGAAGGTCTTAGGCCGACCTTTGCCCTTCTGCTCAAGATAGACTTACAAGGCATCTAAAAGGGACAGACAGTCGATGTTAGGCTGTTTGACGACCACTTCTAAGCTACTGGAAGAACTCTTCACCAACGACATACCAATGACGTCAGGCTTAGCCAATCGCACCTGGCTCCATTTAAGCCATAATATCGGGGTAACTAAGAACACTGTCCAGTACCAAGACATATCTCTACTCGCTGTTAAGCTCCATAACCTCCATTCCTCCATAGCAAACCTTTTAAGCACGCAACTGTATCATTGGCCTGACGAACTAACGGCTATCCCGCTTGTATGGAGCTAATATGGTCGCTCAGAGTGATTGCTTTTGTAGTCTCAAGACGACAGTATTATGAATGTCCGTCGGCATTTGTTAACGCTTGATTGTGGTAGAGGTGACAAATAAGAAAGAGACGGAGCGGGTGGTAAAATGAAGAAGTGTTCGGAAGTGAGAACTGAGGTCACAAAATGCTAGAGCTTGAAATTAAATCAGAACGTTTAAAAGCAGTACGGAAGGCACGTAAAATTGGACGTCCTAAGTTAGCCAAACAAGTAGGTATTACTGAACGACAACTGACTAAAATTGAGACTTCTGAAGCTATAATGTTAAATGAGCACGCAGCATCCAAACTTTGCCAAGCGTTACAAATAAATATTAAAACTCTAACTGGTGAATTGCCCATGCTAGAAGAAGACCTTCATCCTTTACAAAAGCCCCAATGCAAAAGTGGATGTTGTTCTTAGATCTAGCCTTGTTGACCTAATTCAAGATAACATTTGGCGTCGGTATAATGAATTCAAACCCCAAGAAACCAAAAAACTTCAGCATCATCCACCGCCAATTTTTATGTGTCCGCTCAAACGAGCTGATACGTGTTGTTACCCTTAACGCCACAGTTATGACGTCTTGCTCTCTGACGTACCTCATGGGCTGTAGTGTCGCCTGCTACAACAGCAATCAGGTCAGCTACCTCCAACATCGTATGGTGCTTACAGAGGCCGCAGGTGATGCTGAGTTGGTGCTGTGGGATGGTTGAGAGATCGGTCACCCAC
>Ga0228622_1000722_pt1 | contig 16674 bp, 26 predicted proteins | sample 26DmetaG_FD_186035 | JGI IMG/M metagenome (GOLD analysis project Ga0228622, IMG submission 186035) | Seawater microbial communities from Monterey Bay, California, United States - 26D | ecosystem: Environmental > Aquatic > Marine > Coastal | place: USA: California | collected 2016-10-01
CAATACCTAATACTAACACTGTATTGCATGTAGATGAGACTGAAAAAGATTCACCATATATTCAGATTTTATTTCCAACTGAAAAAACATGGAAACCTATGTGTGCGGGAAAGCCATTTCTAGGATTTGGAACAATGCATTATTATAAGTGGCTTAAATCTGAAGGATGGGAAATATATGATAATATATTTGATTATAGTTTTGATGAAATAGAAGATGACAGAGAGCGACTTGATACTTGGTTTAAGGATAATATATTACGACTGTCTAAGATGTCTATTGAACAAATACAATATCTCATTAAACTGGATGATGATAAGATAGAACGAAATAAATTCAAAGCACTTACTCATACACCAGAAATACCAGATAGACTATTGCATTTTATTCCATCTGGTTACTTTGGAGAACCGACTTCTCTATTTAAAGGTCCGCTATTCAAGTTGCATGAGGTATAATAGAATGACAACTACAATATTTCTTCCAGACAGTGAAATGTATCCTCATAGATATGTAGGAACCGATGATACAGATATAGAATTTCTTCCATTAGATGCGTTAGACAAGTTTGTAGGCGAATATTATTTTTTTATAAATCAAGGGATAGACACTACTATTGATAAATTATTCCAAAGGGAATATATTAGTACAATGAACCAAAATATGCCTACTGATGTTAAAAAACATATTAAAAAAGTATTTCCAAAAAGAATAATAAAAGATGTACAATCTGGTAAATGCAAATACATAATGGACCATTCCTTAGAGGGGTATTGGGATATCAACTGGGAGTTTGTATTTGATGCACTTTCAATAACCAAAGAACAACTTGTTTGGTTATCAGGTGACTTTAAGATTCATGAAAAAACAAACAACATCGCCATGTATATGAATTGGTGGGAAAGAAATTGTTGTGAACAAATTCCTCTTGTATCGGATATAACACAATCTCAATTAAAACTCATCGAATCTTATACTGAACGAGAGAAATACAATACATTATATAGTAGACGAGTTCGGCACCATCGTACAACATTTATGACAGCAATGGTATATCACAATCTATTAGATGATATGATTTGGAGTTGGGGCGGAGATATACTTGATGGGCCATCCAATGTAACTGCGAAAGTCTTTTTGCAGAACAAAAATATAAAGACTCATCATTTGTATGATATGGATAAAAAATATAGTGAAGCATACGATGTTGTCGCACAATGGGGAAATGTAGTTACTGAAATGGCAGATACTGGAACCGACTTAACCATAAATCATTGTAACATTGCAACTCCTAGCCATGTACTGAATACCTATTATCAGTGCGTAGTCGAGACCTACGCTACCGCTGGCGAGACAACATTTTTAAGTGAAAAGAGTTTTAAACCATTCATGTTAATACAACCGTTTGTGATATATGGAGACCCACTGACTGTTCAGGCATTGAGAGACCACGGATATAATGTATATGATAAATGGATAGACCATGGATATGATTTAATCATGGACCCAATAGAAAGACAAGAATCTCTCATAAAAGAAATCCGCAGATTGAACTCTATATCCCACTCTGAGTGGAGTATTATGTTGTATGAAATGAAAGATATATTAATAGCAAATCATAAACATTTATCTACTGCAACTTCACGACACAATATCAAATTGTAATTTATAATATAGATAAATAAAGTCAGTAGTTAATTATATTTTAATCAAAGGAGTTAAGATGAAGATAGGCGTAATTGGTGTAGGCAGATTGGGACAAGACTGTGCAGAAGTAATGGCAGAGAGTGGACACGAAGTATCAGGATATGATATCAATCCATTTGAGTCCGACTCAATCACTCAAGTAGAAACAATAGAAGAACTGGTCAAAGACAAAGAATATGTATTTGTTTCTGTACCAACTCCTCACGACCCTGCATATGATGGTAGCACACCAGCAATGCACTTAGAACCCAAAGACTTTGATTACACGATTGCTAAGAGTGTAATAGAAGAAGCCAATACTTATATGAATGATAGTCAGTCTATCATTCTTATTTCTACAGTCATGCCCGGAACAATTAGAAAGCAGATTATTCCACTCGTGACCAATACTAAGTTTGTTTATAATCCATACTTGATTGCTATGGGAACAATACGATGGGATATGGTTAATCCAGAAATGATTATGGTGGGAACAGAAGATGGGTCAACAACTGGACTTGCAAATGATTTGAAATCTTTCTATGATTCTTTCATGGAAAATAATCCAAGAACTGTAATTGGCACATGGGAAGAGATAGAGACTATGAAGATTTTCTATAACACATTCATCAGTACTAAAGTTGTATTGACCAACATGGTTATGGATGTTGCGTTGAAAGTAGGAAACATTAATGTTGATGTAGTAACTGATGCACTACAAGGATGTGACAAACGAATTACTGGTCCACAATACATGACTGCTGGTATGCCAGATGGTGGGTCTTGTCATCCGAGAGATAACATTGCAATGCGATGGTTAGCACAAGAGTATGACCTCGGATATGATTTATTTCATAATGTTATGTTAGCAAGAGAAGTACAAGCAAAGAACATGGCAGATGCAGTTGTCAAACAAGCAAAAGCACACGATATGAAAGTTATTATTGTCGGCAAAGCATACAAAGTAGACGTAGAATATGAACATGGTAGCGGAAGTATACTCGTAGGGCACTATATAGAAGAACAAGGAGTTGAATTACATTACTATGACGTTCATACTGGCGACTATTATCAGTCAGATGTGCCTGCAGTTTATCTTCTTGCTCATAACTTTGGAAAGATATCAGAAGAAAATACAACAAACAGTGTTAGAATTCTTGATGGGAGTGTAGTAATTGACCCTTGGAGACAGTATGAGAATGAGAATTGTACAGTTATTCATTTTGGAAACACAAGAATAAATGACACTCAGAACACAATATAGTAGTGAAGAGATTGAAGTATTAGAATCTTACAGTCATAGATTAAACAATAAGGTTCATATATCATTTCCAGGTGGAACTTTTGGTGATATGTTATGGTCTAGTATATTTGTTACTAACGCACTATCACATATAAACGACATATCTGAAAAGTGTAGTATAACTCCAGAAGGAAGAGTGCAACCAGAACAAAGCGATGTGACAGATGCCACTCACTTTTCTTTTAAGTTGGGCAATGCAATTGAAGGCAAACTCAAAACAAGACATGATATCTTATTTGCTGTTTATATGGGAGTAAACAGAAATAGAGAAGGACAAGGCACACCAACAGACCCTATCGTTTTATATGACGATGAAAATAATGATTACGGATGGAATATGATAGATACAGTACTATCACATTGTTGTGCTATGGGTTCATTAGGTTTGATGTCATTGTTCGAAACAGAGTTCAATCAAAAACTTATTTTTCTTCTACCAAATAAAATTGATGCTGAGTTTTATGGAGAAATATGTAGTAGAAAAACAGACCCCAAAAAGGAATGGGGTAAGATGATACCTGATGTTGACTTTATAAAAAAGAATATTACAGATAATACATTAGTGATAAATCCTAATCGTTTTGTTTTAGACGAAGAAACATATATAGAATGTGTTAAAGAGATATTAGATTTTATAGAAATGAAAGTTGATACTGATACTATCAATAAGATGGTATCTTATAGAACAGTTTGGTATAATAACCAACCAAAGTATATACTTGATTACGACTTTTCTACTTTCTAAGAATATATGCTATAAAGCAAATATAAAGAGCGCCAACAATTAGCATTCCCATTATATCTCTATCTCATTTAACCCAAACTCTCTATCTAAATATTTGTATTCTACTTTGACTGGGTCCCAAACTTGAATATGTTCTATTACTTTCTGTGGGTCAAAAGGTCCACAAGTGTAGACATCTAATTGTATTAGGGCTGGGTCTGTGTCGTTCCATACATGGCATGCGAAGTGTGATGTTTCAATAATAACAACACAAGTTGGTCCATTATTACCTGGCATATAATCTATGTTGGCTGATATGGGACCTGCTAGAATTTTCATTCCAATTTTATCTACGAGTTCAATCATCCATGATTTTAATTCTTCTTCTGAGGGTGGTTTGTTTGCCTCTATTCTCAATATGATATGTTTGTGTACTAACTCCATGCTCATCTTTGTCCTCCTTTCTATATTAAGTTTCTCTTAATACGTATTTATGAAATTACTCTTTGGATTTCTTTATATAGAATTTCGTGTCCATGTATGTTTGGATGGCCACATGGTGTAAAGTATTTGTCCTGTAAATCTCTCGTGATTTTACAATGCCTGTCGAAAGCCTCTTCGTCTAGTAATACCTCTTTTATTTTTGGTCCATTTATTATTATTTCATTTTGTTTTAGTTTTTGTCCTATATGTCCGGGTTGAGCGTAATAAACTGGCCAATCTACACTGCTATCAATTAACTCGCACCAATTTACAGTGTGCATGAAATTATAATTTTTACTAATCTTGTGGCAACCACCAACAACAATACAAGACTCGCCGCATAAAGTTTCTATTTCTTTTAACTGAGAATCAAGACGTTGTTCACAATTTTGTTTAAATGTTTTATTGGAATCATATAGATGTGGTTGCCAGTTAAAGTCTCTAAAAGGTTCTGTTACTATAAAAATATTAATATTAAAGTTTTGGTGGTATTTTTTTAAATTTTCTAGAATCGAATTATTATTAACCCCTGGCATTGAAAAGTTAGTTACTTTATATGCATTAGTTTTCCAAAGATAATGCTGAATACCTAAATGAACTATTCCGTAATCTGTTTTATCAGTCCAGTCATTCCCTTTAAATAGGCCCCAAACTCCACATCCCCAACTATCGCCAAATATACCTATCTTCATTTTTTTAACCGATTGTTGGCTAGTTCTTCTGCCGCATGTTGAACAGGTATATTATCAGATTCAGCCTTATCTAAAATCTTATTAATTCTTTTAGTAAGACCAGTTGTAAGTGCTGTATTGTAATCTTTATTATCAAAATCTAATGCTACTGCAATAACTCCACCACAGTTTGTGATAAAATCTGGTACATACTTGATGCCCATATTATGAGCCGTGATGATATCGTTTCTGCTATCAAACATGTTGTTAGCACTGCCACATACATACTTTGATTTGATTGATGCGAGTGAGAAACCATTCAGAACTCCACCCAATGCACAAGGAACATAGAACTCTCCATTCATTAGTTCACTTTCTTCTATATGAGTTACGCCATCTAAGTCTTTAACGAATGGGTCATAGGCTTCTATCTTGCCATCTAACATTTCAACTAGATGCTTACCTACTTTGCCTAGACCTTGGACTGTGAATGTTTGGTCTTTTATTTTTAAGCCATCTCTTTTGAGTAATGCTTTGATACTCGTGTGAGTTCCCAATGCAGTTGGCAAACTACTGTCTAATGATATGCCTGCAACATACTCAGTTGCGTCTTTGACTTTGAATAAATCTTCAACTGTCGTGCCTACATCACCAGCACAAATGTATATACCCTTAAGTGCATCTACTTCTTGTCCTAGTATTTGATATGCTAACGCTCTGTCTTTAATTTTTAATGCGTTGATGGTTGTCTTTGCACCACCGTGATTTAATCCTGCCGCGGCATTCTTAAAAGTCATGCCCTCACTTAAACGTAAAGCATCATCTAACTGTGCGGCTGTGTTTGAATAATTATGACATCTTATCCCACCGATTGCGGGACCTAATTTTGTGTTATGAATTGCTATGAAGGCGTCTAGTCCAGATGCTTCATGTTCGATATGAATGATACGTTCGTACCCATCTATAATAAACTCTTTATATGACATTGCCCTCTCCCTAGCAATTTACCTCGTCTAGTATTATTTATAGTATATTCTTATTTGATTAAGTATAGACCAATTTCCCAAGTAATCCAAAAGGACGCTAGGAAAAGAATCACATTAATCCATTTTCTGTTTAGTCGTTCTATATCGTTCATAGTGTTCCTGTTATTTTTTCATCCCTACTGCACTACCCGTAAGTATTGCACCGAATGCCAAGTGGAATAATCCACCGCCCATTAAAGTAAACGGACTATGTTGAGCAGTAATCATACTCATCAATTCTAATTGCACTAAAACTTCTTCGGTCTCTTTGACTAATAGTAACAATGAAGTTACATCTGGTCTTGTAAGCCCATACCAAATAGGTACGAACATAAAATCGTAAAAGCAAATTAGAAGATAGAGTGACAAGGCAGCCCATCGCCAAGTCATTGTACTTCTTTCTAATTCACTAAGAGACACAGTTGAGTGCTTCCTTACACATAGTTGCTTCAACGCCCCAAATCATGAGAGCGACAAATCCTACTACGCCTAAGACTATCCATATCCATTTGTTCATGCTATTTTCTCCTACTAACCTGCTAACGGATTAGATGCTTTCAACCTATTTGATTCAATCTTCTCGTCCTGCAGTTCGTTTTCTTTCTCAACGATACGTACTTTCTTATCCATTTCAGTTAAAGTATCTTTCATTGCTCCCAAGTCTGCACCAAGAACATCTAGTTTTTCTGAGATTGCTACTTCAACATCTTCGATTGCTAACTCTAATTCAACCAAGTCTAGTTCACTGTTGCCCTCTACTTGTTCTTTTAAAGCAGTGATTCTATCAATCAAGTCTACTTCTAATGCTGAGACTTTCTCATTCATAGATACAATCTTATCTTCAAGTGGCGCAACATTAATTGCTTTCTTACTTTCAATTGCATCCAAACGAGTGTTAAACTCTCCCCATGCATAAAAGCCACCACCAATTGCACCAATAACACCTATCAGTGATGCGTATGTTGTTAATTTATTCATTAAGTTCATTTTCTAATTCCTCCAATTCAGCCTCAAGTCGGCTTATATTATTGTTATTCCTATTTATCTCTTCCTCATATACTGCCATCGGGTCGTTATCAGCATACTCTCCTAGTGTTGCATCTTGGTAAACTGACCTACCATATACTTCTAAGATTGTACTTTCAGCATACCAGTCATTATTATCTGGTAATTGTACTGGGTCATATAATACCTGTGATGTATATTCATCTAAATCTGGTTGCATGTCTATCATTGCTTGTGCTAATACGAATGATGTTGCTTTAAGTTTCAAATCAATACGAGTAAGGTTTGCCTGAACACGAGCAATAACTCTTTCGATACTTGCCTGTATTTCTTCTACTTGTGCTTCTATCTCTGCTTCATCGACCTCTACTTCGCCATCTTCTTCAACTTCAGCATCAGTCTCTTCTTGCTCTTCAACTTCAGTGTCGGTGTCGGTTTCAGTTTCGGCTTCTTCAGTTTCAGTGTCTTCTTCTACCTCAGTTTCAGTTTCAGTTTCAGTCTCAGTCTCGGTCTCTTCTTCTACCTCAGTTTCAGTCTCAGTTGGAGTTTCTTCTTCAACTGTTGGCTCTGTTTCTGTTTCTGTTTCTGTTTCAGTTGGTGTTTCTTCTTCTACTGTTGGCTCTGTTTCTGTTTCTGTTTCAGTTGGAGTTTCTTCTTCAACTGTTGGCTCTGTTTCTGTTTCAGTTGGAGTTTCTTCTTCAACAACTGGCGCCTCATCCTCTATTGTTGGAGTTTCTTCTACTGGTGCATCTTCAACAACTGGTGCATCTTCAACAACTGGTGCATCTTCAACAACTGGTGCATCTTCAATAACAGTGGGAGTTTCCATTGTTACTTCTGGTGTGCCCATCTCTTCTGTCATAACATTCTGAACCTCTTCAAAGAATTGTTCTTCTGTTATATTCTCTTCTGCTAATGCATCTGCAAATTCTTCTTCCATTCCTGCTTCTTCTATGATGCTAGTGAATGCTTCTTCAAATGATTGTTCAGGCTCAAATGAAAGTTCCATGTCGATTGCCTCGTCCATTGTAACCTCAATGATTTCAATTTCTACTACATCTAAGTTAACAACTTCAATGACTGTTATTTCTTCTATTTCTTCAATTGCTATTTCTTCAATTGCTGTATCAACATCTTCTGTAATTTCATCTAGTCCAGGTTGGTCAGCACAAGTTGATGGTGTCTTTTGCCAACAGTACTCAATCTCTTCTACAACTGCTACAGTTGTTGCTACTGTTGATGCCGTAGATGAAGAGGTAGATGCCGCTACTGTTTGTGTTGTCTCTGTAATTTCGTTATGATAAATGTTTAATTCTATGTCATCAATGTCTGGTCCAACGTGAGCGTGTCCTGTGTAGTTGTGTACATCATTTGAGACTTCAACTTCAATAGCGAAGTCATCTGAGTTATTTGAGCCTTGAATGTACGTATCATCGTAGTTTGTCCATTCGCCACAATTATTATAACCACAACCAGACTCTGTTATAGTTCTAGTTTGTGTAGTAGTATTGCCACTGCTATCAGTAACTCTTTGTCTAAGCCATACAGTTTGTCCGTAATTGTTCCAAAACCATATCCTTGCTTTTAGTGTTGACCTGAATCCGTTTTTGATTTCGGCATCAGACATACCAGTTTTAGTTTTAACTGATGCTACTGTTTGGGTTATTACTGTGTCATCTTCTGCCGCAACAGAACCACCAACAGTTGGCGAGGATGCCCCGCCTGCATTAGGAAATGCCGGATGACTATGTGCGTCTTCTATAGTCCAACCGGTTGAACTGAATGTCGTGCCTGAACCGAATGTAGAGTTAGTTAGAATGTTGCCAGAGTCTGTGAGATTTTCTGATACAGATGTGGTAGTTGTTGTACTTTCAGGAGTAGTCACAGTTGTAACTACCGTAGTTGTACAATTAGTGGTTGTAGTTGTAGTCGTGGTTGTATCGCCCTCTATTGGACTGTTTTCAGTCACAACAGGAACAACAGTATCAACACAAGTTACAGTCGTAGTCTGTGTAGTCTCGGCATAAACATAATGATTGCTTACTAGCGAAAGAACTATAACTGCTAGAAACAGTTTACGCATGATTTATCTTCCAGGCGTAACAGGGATTACAAGTTTAACTCTACCATCTTCTGTTTCTTCAACAACAACTTCATCAGTTATCTCTACAGGTGGTAACTCTTCTACAATTATCTCTCCGTCTGCTAGAGCCTCAAGTCTATCTAGTTCAGCATCAGCCCATTGAGCCGCTTCTTCTTGTCTTGCATCTTCCTCAGCCTGTAGTCTTATAATTCTGGCCTCTTCTGCTTCTTGTTCTACTATTTTCTTAAGACGTTCAATTTCTGCTTTCTGTGCCGCAATCAATTCATTCTGAACTTTCTTCAAGTCTTCAATGTCATCTTTTAGAGTTTCGTTTTGTTTTGAAACGTCTTTAATATTTACCTTCAATGATTCGTTTTCTTCTAGTGTGCCTTCATCTTTAGCAATACGTTCATCAATCTTCAATCTGTCATCCATCTTCTCAACATACTTGTCGTAGTCTGGTCTTTCGATATCATATTTCTTCCATTGCTTGACTGCCGCTCCACCAATTTTGCCTTCAAATGGGCAAGGAGTTCCGGCTTGTTCCATGGCCTCAAAGACACGTGGGTCCTGACAAAGGATGGCAACCGCGGCCACCTTCATACCATAGTCGTTCAATAGTTTGGAAAGTTTCATACGTTCACAGTTCATATCACGTGATGTAGAACCACCTGTAATACCAACACCCGGCAATTGTAATCCACCTGATTTACCAGTAGCACATATATCTTGCGAGTACGCACTCATACCTGGTGCTGATGCAGTAGGCACTGGAACTTTAGAATTGTTATTATTGTTTGTTGTATTCGTTGTAGTGCTAGTAGTATCGTTAGTGGAACCAGAGGAATATGTTGTTGTATTCTCTGCTGAATAACCACCTGTGATTGTTGTGTTCGACCCAGAAGTATTCGTCTGGTCGTTAGTTGTTGCTCCACTACTTGTAGTGTCCGCAAACGTCATTGTTGAAAAGGTTGCGAGTGTTAACGCTAACACCACCTGTATAAACTTCATGTAAAACTCCTCTAAAGGTAATAATTATGTTCTACTTTATTTATAAATACGTTGTTAATTATAATGTTCGAACTTAAGTCTGTAACATCAATAGGGTAGATACAAAAAAGGAGCCTTTCGGCTCCCTTGTTTAAACTATAGGTTTGAATTACTTAACTAGTTCGACTCCGTTTTTAAAAAACTTGTGACTAAACATTCCATCTTCTTCCCAAGACCAACCTTCTGTGTTAGCATACTTCTGAATGTAATCACGGATTGAATCCATTGCAAGACTTTCAATTTGCCATTTAGGTTCATAACCCATAAGATTTAATCCACCACCTTTACCGTCCATGATAGTAGAAATATAATACCTAGAAACAAATTGACCAAGCATCGTTCCATCTGTGTGCTTATCAAACTCATTATCACCATCATAGAATTCAATGACTGGTTCTTCTTTTTCATATGTTAAACAATCATCACGACCATACTTGTCGCCTTCTTCAACGATACGAATAGACCAAGGTTGGTTTCTTTCGTTATCAATAAACTTTGCTATCTTATTCATTATCAATCCCCTTATCTTTTAGAAATAAAGTTTCATCATACAAAGTATGAATAGCCTGATTGGCAAATGTCATTGCCAATTGGTGTGCCTCAACTTGTCCTTCTAATTTAGATATCTTCACAGAATATATCGAAGTTAATCCAATTATAAAAACAGTTAATGCAAGTACCACTTTAAGTAAATATGAAGTTGTTACCTTCTTAACCATGATTACGCTCCTGTCCAACGGACATTATAGTCAGTATCAAAAATATTCCCACGAGGAAAGTTCCTCGCTGGCGTTGACCATGAAGCCGCCATTAGAATATCACCCTTTTTAAATTTGGAATCTTTGTCAGTGTTGACAATGAATGAGTGAGCAGAACCGCCACTCAAGATTTTAATATATTTGTTGCCGAATTTCAATTCTAGTTCATTGGCAAACTCTTTAATACGTGGCGCAGGGTCACTGTACCATTCTTTGCTTACTGCTTTGCTTGAACTTTCAGCAAAACCTTTGAAATCTTCTGTAATTTTACGAAGATAGTTGTCTAAAAACAAGTCATTCTCTTTCATATCAGTTACCTCTCTTATTAAATATACTATTATTATAGCATAAAAGTGGTATCTGTCAAGTTTTTGCGTTGTTTTTCAGTAAATTCTTAAGAATTATCGTTGTTTATACTCTTTATTGCCAGTTTGGCAGTCTCAGATGCAACACGAACATCACGTTCTAACTGTGATACTAAGTCTTCTGTCTCTCTAACATGCTTTGCCATCGTGTAATCTTGTGTCCAATTCGCACGAACATGTGCAGACTTCAAAGTTTCACGTAGGGTTTTAAACTTATTTTCTATTTGCTCTTCTGTAAGTGTTGATACCGCAGGTTCACCACCAAATAACTCCGTGACTACTTCGTCAGCAGTTTGAATAGTTTCTTTTTTGCTCTCACCAAACTTACGTCTTGTAACTGTTTTGCCACCATCTGGTGATTCATATATGTAAGATTCTGTCATGGGTGTCTCCAATTCATTACTTGTTGTGAATATTTATCATAATTGAATATAAGATTGGCAAATGCTTAAGTTAAAACAACCACTTACCAATCAAATATTTTCAATCATAATGATACTAGGAGTATCATATATTGTCACCAACTAGTATTATATCGCATAACACAATACAGTCTGTAGCAATTCTTTTGCTGGTTACGAATTCAGCGACAGCCTATCGTTCTGTCCGCTCCTACCTTATTGTCGGTAAATATCTAAACACTTTGACTGGGAGTGTGTAGAGTCACGCTCGGTTTGTTTTAAATCGTCAGAGTTACGATAGGGTATTAATCTTGCTTTGAGTTTTTAAAGGCTGCCATAGCGTCTTCATCAAACGATGGCATCTTCTCAGCAAAGTTGTTGACTGTTTCACCAGCCGCTTCTCTGTCTGCTCTTTCCCACTTAGCAAGTATTTCATCACGGATAAACATCAATGGTGTTCCAGTTGGATACTCATGTGTCCAATTGTGCGCCATCTTCATAGCATTATCACGTCTTTGTTGATATGATTTTCCTAGGTAGTACTGGTCATATCTCCATTTTATTCGGGCTAGGAACTTCTGTGAAAGTCTTCTCACTTCATTACTCCGCAACTACCGTTTCTTCTACGACTTCTGGTACTGGAATATCAGCCACTTCTGGTCCAACTCCTGGTATCCAACCAGTTAATAGATTCCAAGTTGCAGATGCAACGCCGCCAACGGCATCGACCATAGTGCCTGGAATAGCAATAACCGATTCAGTGAATGATGCACAACCACCTAAGGTAATCACCAATGCCACTAGTATTAAGTTTTTCATTTTAAACATTAATATTTCTCCATTTTCTCATATATAAGTAAGTATAACATGAATCTATACCTGAAGTCAAGCATAAATCCTATATATTTATCTAATTAAGTCATATGTTTTTGATTTAAATGCTTATACAAAGCACCAAGGCATTATCTTTGGACTGTTTGTTCCTCGTGCCTTATCTAATTCTAATAGATAGTTTTGCATTCGGATGTTATTCTTTGGGTCGTATTTGTATTCTTCGATAAAGCCCATGACATGTTTCTCTTTGATATCGGAATTTTCTATTACCTCAGGCTTTAAAGCATTGATATTAAGATAGAATGGATTCCTTAAATTAAACATAGTATAAGGTTCACCAGGATTAACTAGAAAGTTACGATTACTAAATTCTTCAACAAGAGTATCGATGTTCAGTAGATTCATTGCTTGTACTGTTATATTGTAATCGAGTCGATGTGGTTTCACATCAATCAGTTCTTGTATTCCAACTAAGAGTTCATCGTGTTTTGTAGGGAATCTAACCACCTCGTTAACTTCTCCCCAACCATCTACACTTACACTGAAATGTAGTTTATCAAATTTAGATAAGATTTCTAAAAATGCAGGTGTGTTACTTATACCATTTGTTTGAATAGTGATGTGAGTGTTCTGACAATTCCAAGAATGATTTGACAGGTTTTTTAAAAACTTTTGAACTGGCTTCATATAGAATGGCTCACCGCCAGCAATATATATGAATTCTGCTTTATCAACGCAGTGTGAATAAATCCAATCCCAATCTAGTTCAAGGTTAGAGTCTGAGTATTCATTCTCATACTTTTCATATATCTTTATGTCTTCCATCCATTTAGAACTGTTTCCTGGATTACACATTGCACACTTTAGATTACACGTGTTGCCTGGTCGTAAGTCCCATCTGACTAATCCTTTTGATGGCTTTGTTTTCAGACTCTCTAATCGTTTACTATACCATCCCTTTCGCTCTTTACTTATACAGTTGATACAAGTATCTTCTGTTAGTTTTAAGTTTTGAGCGGCAAGTTGTACATTATTGATGTCGTGGACTTGTTTTCGTCTGCCCGAGTCCATCAATCCCTCATTGTACAAACAACATGGTTGTATCTTATATCCGTCTGCCATTCTGTCTAAGTATATTGCAGTATAAGGCTCGTTACATACTTCTATCTTTTTTGCCATAGTTATAGTGCCTTTAAAAGCCCATAAAGGGCAGAGAGTGTTACAAATAGTGATATGCCTAAAGAGAACCAGAACCCATAATGGAGTATTGTATAAGCAAAGATTGGAAAGAATATAAGACTGACCATAACAAAGTAGATAGTTTCTCTTGCTAACTGACTGAATATCTCTGGTTGTACACCAGAATAGTGCATAAAGATAATGCTCACTAGACTAGCCAATGGGATACCCAAGATTAACGCTCCTATTGTAGGATTACCTCGTTCAGCCGCGGTAACGACACCAGCGATAACAAGTCCACCTATGATTGCTTTTAGTAAGAATTCCATAGTTTTATTTATGTCGGCGGCCAAATACTTACCAAAGCCCAAAGGTCATAGACCTTTCGCCTTCCGCGAAATTTTTTTACACTATTATATACGTAATTAATTAATTTTTTACTTGCCAAAGCGGATTTTTTATGCTATGTTAGTAGTATATGGACAAATCAAAAAAGAATAAACATATACCGAACTCGGTTAAGATAGGGTATATAGACTATGCGTTCGATTTCTGGCCTGACACATTTGCATCTTGTGAAGAAGCACAAGGCGAATTCTTCTCTCAGGCTCAGAAGATAGGACTTAAAGAATCAACCATACCAAGTCGATTTGGCGTGAATACGGTGATACATGAGATACTGCATGGAATCGTATACCAATATGGACTTGAAGCAAACAGCGATGAGGAGAAAATAGTAAACACATTTGCTAATGGTTTAACCACTGTATTCGTGGATAATCCATGGCTTATTGATTACATTAAAAAACATACTAATAATAATGTATAAGACAACCGTAATTGTATTACTTATTCTTATACTACTTAACACATGCGGAGGAGCATAAATGACAATCGAAGTACAAGTTCGTGGTGGCAACGTAACAAAGGCTATGCGAATACTAAAGAAGAAACTTGAAAGAGATGGGCTAATGCAGGAGATACGGAGACGCCAGTATTACGAAAAGCCATCTGAAAAGAAACTAAGAGAAAAGAAACAGAACATGGCTCGTGTAAGAAAAAGAGAAAAAGAACGAGCAAGGGATAATGATTTTTAAGATGTTAAAAAGAATGGGCAAACATATAAGTGAAAACGCCATATACTATTTCTATGTTGGACCTTGTGTTCTCATTGGTGTACTCTTGTTAGGGACAATGGGTTATTGTACCTATAATAACTTATGTTAGGTTTGTGGAACAAATGTGTAAGAAAATTGTTTATGTCCTTGCTATTGTTATATACTTTTGTGTATTCGCATTACTCTTATCAGGATGCGGACCCGTTTTGTTTACAGTAGGCGGACATAGTGTAACACTGGGTGGTGTTGTGATATCACAAGGTGTACAACAAGTGATTAAGAATGAAAAGAAAGAAGGTGAAGATGGAACCAGTAACGATTAGTTTAACAATATTTGCAGTCTTGTGGATTATGGGAACTATATGATACGATGGATGGGATGGATACTGATAGTAGTCGTTTGGCTATTCATCGCATATGCACAATGGAATATGGTATTATGAAAGAAGAAATAATAAAAGAACTAAAGACAGTGTACGACCCAGAGATGCCAAGCATCAACGTATACGACTTATGTCTTATCTATGAGATAAACATTACAGATTCTCATGTAGATATTGTCCATACATTAACAAGTATGTTATGTCCTGCTGGTGATTTAATATCAGGGAATATTAAAGAAGCAGTAGAACGAACAGAGGGCGTAGAGACTGTCACCGTGAAGTTAACACATACACCTCAATTCTCAAAAGAGATGATGAGTGAAGATGCAAGGTTAACATTAGGCATATGAATGATGGATGGGCCTTTGTTGTATTTTGGGTTGCAATGATAACACTCATGGTTGTTCTAGGATGGCATAAAGGAAATTTATGGTTTATGATATGAAAGATATATGGTCCTTTATTGTATTTTGGATTGGTATGACAACACTCCTGGTATCTCCGTATCTCTTACAATGGTTTATGATATGAAATACTGTGAGAACTGTGGGCGAATGCACGACGGACCATTATGGGAAACGTTTATAGATGGTGACAATAAGCCACTAGAGATACTTGTTTGTAGTTCACCACTATTCAAAGAGAAGGAACCTGATGAGAAAGAAAAAGCAGAAGACAAAACGTCCGACAATGAAGAAACTTCTTCCACACCTAAGCCTGATAAGCATAAAGAAGAATACGACTGGGAAGAAGAAGTAAAGTATGAAGGATTCGAGTTTAAATTTTAGAAAGGATTAACATGGTAAAAACATTTATTATATTAGTGGTATTAGCAGGATTTAATCCTGTTACAGGAGGGAAAGACCTCATGATGTTTCCTCAAGAGTTTGCAACACAAGAAGCCTGTTTAGACTATGCAAGAGAGAATAAAGAACCTCTCTTCTATAAGACGTGGGAGTTCTATGGTGTCCAGAAGATAGAGAACATCTATTGTGTTGACAAAGAACAGTTAGGGAAAATGAACATCAAACCTCAAACAAAAGAAGACATAACACCCAAACAAAAAGAACCAGATGACATTGAAGAATGGTGGAGAATACCTCCTTCTTCGAGTGGACTGAATACATAAGGAGAACAATATGATTGATTATTTTATAATGAAACATGCAGACCTTTATCGTTGGAGTAAAGAGAAACTAAACATAAGTCATTACGGAATGGCCTGGATTAGTTTTATAAAGGGACTACTCATAGGTTTAATGATAGCACTATGGATAGCATAAGATACACCGCACCCGATGGGACACTTGTGAGTCTTCACGATATGGACTTACTCGTAAAGCGAAACAAAATTAATCCTTCTGAATGGCTAAGAGGCTATAAGAAGTGGAAAAAGAATAAAGAAAGGAGTGATATCACTATGGCTAAAAAGAAAAAGATAAAAGCAAAGAAAAAAGTGAGTACACTAGATAAGATTCAGAAGAGTCTTACGAAGTTAGAAGCACTCCATGAAAAGCAATCCGACTTGATATTCGATATAAACGAATTGATAGACGATGCTCACATGGATACTGAGTACTCATTAGCAGACGAGTAAATAGATATA
>Ga0228622_1000725_pt1 | contig 16661 bp, 14 predicted proteins | sample 26DmetaG_FD_186035 | JGI IMG/M metagenome (GOLD analysis project Ga0228622, IMG submission 186035) | Seawater microbial communities from Monterey Bay, California, United States - 26D | ecosystem: Environmental > Aquatic > Marine > Coastal | place: USA: California | collected 2016-10-01
ATGAAGCTTATGCCTGCGCCTCTTGGCTTAAACTCTTTTGGTGCGAGCGCCTCAACCATTTAGGCTCTTTCCTAATATCTAATACATCACTGGTTTAAATTGCGCCCTGTATACTGCGCTGCATGCGAACGCGCTTGAAAATTCGCCCTGACTAAAACGCAGAAAATGTGTCAGAGATTGTATTTTTTACCGATTTTGCACCAGACCTGACACAAGCTAACTGTGGCTTAAAGCGCATAGCAGATTATCCTGGTCATTATTACACGGCGCCGCAAGTAGGCGCGGATGAACAATTTTATTTGAACAACAGATTATAGAGAAAGGGAGACCCATGCCTTCAACGGATAAAATTAAAGACCGCTTAGAAAAGCTTGATTTAGAAAAGGCTGAACTGAAGGGTCAGCTTGATCGCGATCGCTTAATGGCCGCAACAAACACTGTGATTGAAACCATTACCTCTCCAGAGTTTGTAGAAAAAATGCGCCAAGCTCGGGAGGAAGCCGAAAAAGATGGAGGTTACGAAGCCGTTGCGAAGATACTGAGCCTGGAAGGGCTTCGCGCCGCAGGCGCAAAAATTCCAGAAGATTTCAGGCTGACCAGCCGTATCTTCGAAGATAAAGTAAGGGGCGAACGCTTTGAGATTTCTCCGATCAATGATCCCGATGGCCCGCTTCAGCCATATGACCCATTAGGATGGGGCGCCTGCGCTGGCGGGGGAGCCGCTACCATCTGTGGCTGCGGTGGCTTTTCAACCTAACAGGTGGGTAGTTGCAGCCTACCACCCGTTAAAAAACCTCTGAAAACTTCTTTGCAAATTCAGGAGAAGAAAATGCAGCCTGCCAAAAAACCACACGGATACCAAGGCTTAAGCTATGAACGCCCAGCGCTACAAGCGGCGATGCGAAATGCCTATAACAGCTTGATTGATTTCATTACCACCGACGCATTCAAAACCCTGATGGACGACCTAGGGGCCTTGCATCCAAGCCATCGCCCCAAATTCGTTTTTGACGTGTTGCTAAGTGATGACGCCTTAGCTGCCCGCGGTATTAAACGGCCCAAGAACATTCTTATCCAAAGGTCCGCGTTTGGGGATCGACGCCCCACAATTTTTGTAGTGAAGCGTTTTCTTCCAGAAGAGTTTTCGAATGTTTGGCAAAACGTAAACATTACCTTTGATAACCAATTTATAGATTCAACGGTAAAGCGCGACCCCGATATCAGTTGGCGCAAACCCCTGCCTATCTCAGACCAGGCGGGGGCTATGGCGCGGGGGGACGCCCTCGAGCATCTGGCTTAAACGCACCACACGGAAAGACCCGCCGGGAAAAATCGAAAAGAACTGTACCGCCCCGGTATATTTTGCCAATATTCCACAATGGAGTATGATTTAAAATTATCGCCGCGGGTCACAGACTTCCGGCATATTTGCTTTTTTGGGCCCGATCAAACGCTCAAATCTAAAGCGCCTGCCCTACCCATCTGGCAGATTAAAACGCGCATCATAATCATCCGCCGTTTTACTGATTTTATCTATGCATGTGCCGCATTCAGAGAATTACCCTATGCGTCGCATTGGCAATTTTGCGCTGTTTTCTTAAACCTCGCCTTTCCAACAAGCCCGCCTTTTTCAGCCTTCCAAACATGAGCGATATAATCATCATCGGTGGCGGTATTGCCGGTATTTCCGCAGCCGCACGTCTGTCAAAACAAGCAGATGTAACGGTGCTTGAGGCAGAAGACCAGCTTGCCTACCATGCCTCTGGGCGATCCGCAGCGGTTTTTATCAAAGATTACGGCAACCCCACAATCCGGGCCTTAAACATCGCCAGCTTACCGTACCTAAGGGCCGAAAACGGAGGTTTTTTAAGCCCAAGAGGTATGATGCTCTTGGCAAAACCTGACGATCGGGCCGCCTTCAGCGATGAGGCGGTTGAGTTTGGGCTTCAACCCATTTCTGTTTCTGAAGCGATAGAAAAAGTTCCCCTAATTAACCAATCTATGCTGGGATATGCCGCATACCGCTCAGATGTTTACGACATTGATACAGATAGATTGCTGCAAGATTTTCTGCGTAAAGCACGCAATCAGGGCACAAAGCTTCATGTTTCTCACCCTGTTAAGGCGCTGAATTTCTGTGGCGGGAAATGGCAAGTCAAAACCCAAAAAGGCGATTTTCAAGCCAATATTTTGATCAATGCAGCGGGGGCCTGGGCTGATCATATTGCAAAAATGGCATCAGTGCCGCCCCTAGATCTGATTGGGTATAGACGTTCAATAGCAAGACTGCCCGTGCCAGGGGGCTACGATCCGACCTATTGGCCCGTTATCGATGAAATTGGCGAAGCATGGTATGCAAAACCAGACGCAGGGCAGTTGATCGTTTCGCCTGCGGATGAAGATCCATTGCCTGCACAAGATGCTTGGGCGGATGATATGATACTGGCCCAGGGCTTGGCCCGTTTCGAAACCATGATCAAGCATCCCATAACGCGGCCCAGCGCAAACTGGGCAGGTTTACGCACCTTCGCGCCAGATCGCGCCTTAGTGATCGGCTCTGATCCAAAGCTTCCAAGTTTTTTCTGGCTTGCCGGTCAAGGGGGATATGGGTTTCAAACAGCTGCGGCCTCTAGCCAATTAATCGCGGATCTGGTGCTTGATCAGAGGTCAGATTTGCCAAAGGATATTCAAAATCAGCTTAGTCCAAGCCGGTTTCACCAAAAGGCATAAAACAAAGATTGTAGAACATAGAAACTTTTATTGCAGATTGCCGTCACGAGGAGGGAAGATCCGCTATGGCTTTCCGCACGGTCTCAACCCGCGCCTGATTGGGCGGATGGGTGCCCAAAAGCTGGTCAGCCGGATCCGACATGCGCATAAAAAAGGCAGCGCCGCGCAAAGCATCATACCCCGCGATCGTAGCAATCCAAGTGCCCAGCCGATCCGCTTCCAGCTCATACTTTTTAGAAAATTTACGCCCCCCCCAAGCGCGCGCCAAGGCGCTCTGCATTCCGAACCAAACGATCCGAGGCACCGACAAGCGAAATTAGCCCACCAAACCTCTCGGCGCCGCTGCGAGCGGTATGATATTGCTGATACAAATGCCCCTCAAGATGATGCGCCATCTCATGCCCTAAAACAAAGGCCAATTCATCCTCATTGCGGGCATGCTCAATCAATCCCTGCGAAAACACAACCAATGGGCGCCCATTAGATCTTATCGTTTGAAACGCATTCACCAAATTTGGGTTTTTCTTGTAAACAACCACTTCAAAATCGCAGTTCAATTGGGGTCTAAAACGGCGGCATAAATCTTCTCCCACCGGCTCGACCTCAGCGACAACAGAGACAAAGGCCCCGCTTGGTGGAATAAAATTTGGCTCCATCTTCTGGGGCTCATTCGAGGTTTCTGCTGATGCGCGGTCAAAATCTTTAATTGCGGGGGCGCTTGCACAGGCAGAAAGCAGCAGAACGCATAGCAAACCCACCAGTTTCCCCCCGTTCAAAGCCAACTCCCCCTTTTTATCAGAAATAAACCGACCGCAGCGAATTGCATTACAGCGCAAGCCGTTTACACTGTGCCTATGTTTACTATTGAACACGATTTCGATGCAACTGTCGTCACTTTGGTTGATGAAGGACAAACACCCCTTCAAGAGGATGTGATCGTCAATAACTTTGCGGAATGTATTACGGTAGAGCAATATGATCCCAGAACCGATCGACTTCAAAAAATCACGCTTTCGATCACGCAAATGCGCGATCTTGCCGCGGCAATTTCGCTGCCAGAAGGGGCCTATTCCCGGGTTCATCATCAGAAATAACGCAATTGCGCATTTAAATGGCCACTTCTGCAGGTCTGATCGATAAGGTTTTTACGATTGCATAACAGGCAAGATCGGGCTGCAAGCACAAGCGCTTTGCAGAGCGTGCTGTGATGCGCGCGAGCAATCGATCATTGCCCGAGTTTAGTTCAACAATCATTCCGGGCCCATCCCCAGGGCGCAAGGATATGATATGACAGGGCAAGATATTCAACGCCGAAATTTGTTCTGGCTTTTGCACCGAAATCATCACGTCTTGTGCCAAGATCCGTACCCGCACGCGGCTGCCCAATGGCGCTTCTATTCGGGGCAAAAAAAGCTGGCCGGCTGAGGTGTTCAAGGTGCTCAGCCCATCCTCTGACTGCGCCGTTGAACGCGCAAGTACGCTTGCACCCGCCGCCGCCAGCCCCAATTGTGGCACCAAACTCGGATCAGACAAAAGATCAGAGGCTGGCCCGCAGGCAACCAGTTTGCCCGCATCCATAACCACAATATCAGTTGCCAAGCGGGCAAGTTCGGGCACCGAGTGGCTGACATAGAGCATCGGCAAGCGCAATTCATCGCGCAACCGCTCAAGATAGCTTAAAATTTCTAACTTACGCGCCCTATCTAAGGCTGCCAATGGTTCATCAAGCAGCAGCAAATCAGGGTTTGATAACAAAGCACGGGCAATCGCGACCCGCTGTTTTTCTCCGCCAGATAATGTATCCGGGCGTCGGTCTAACAATTTTTCAAGGCCCAAAATATCAACAATTAAATTTGCATCTATCTCAAAAGAGCGCGCCGGGCGGCGCCCATAATTCAAATTGCGCTGCACGCTCATATGAGGAAATAATCGGGGGTCTTGAAAAACATAGCCGATGCCACGCTGATGCGGGGGAATGTTTAGACCCTGCCCAGCATCAAAAACCGCGCGTCCCGCGATTTCAATGCGCCCTTTCTGCGGAGTAATCAAACCTGCAACCGCATTCACAAGCGTGGTTTTGCCCGCACCCGAGCGGCCGAATAGAGCACTAACGCCGTTGGGAACCTGAAATTTGAGCGCAAGATTGAAATCGCCGACGGAATGATTGAGATCTAAAAAAAGCGTCATTGGCCTGTGCCATGCACAACGCGCCGCGCCATCCATTCGGACAGCGCCAGCGCAAGAACAGAGATAAAAACAGACAGGACCAAAAGCCGAACCGCAGAAGCATCCCCCCTGGCACCTGTAAAAAAGCGTAAATCGCCGATGGCAGCGTTTGCGTCTGGCCCGGTATATTTGCCACAAAGGTGATTGTTGCCCCAAATTCTCCCATCGCTTTGGCGAAGGCCAAAACCACCCCTGCCACCAAGCCGGGCGCCATCATGGGCACCGTAATGGTTAGGAAAACCCGGATTGGTCCGGCGCCAAGCGTGGTGGCCGCCTGTTCTAATTTGGGATCCACCGCCTCGATCGCCAAACGGATCGCGCGCATCATAAGCGGAAACGCCATGACCGCAGCCGCCAGCACAGCGCCCGTCCAACGAAATGCCAAAACGATACCAAAGGTATCATTCAGGAAACGTCCCACAGGGGCCGTCTGCCCGAAGACAAGCAGCAAAACATACCCGGTGACAACCGGTGGCAGAATGAGTGGCAAGTGAACGCAAATATTCAGCAGCTGACGGCCCCAAAATTGCCAGCGCGCCAAAGCATATGCCACCAAAACAGCCAGGGGCAGGCTGAGCAAACTGGCCCAAAACGCAACCAGAAGCGACAGCTGCACGGCCTGCCATTCTGTAGGGGCTAATCCAAACAAAGGCATACCATCTGTTTTGAAATAATCAAAAGTATCATCTTTTCTGTTTTTTCACACTGAGGGCAAAAGGCAAGTCCGTTCAAACCCTCATCGGCCGCGCCTGTTTTCAGCTGAGAACTTTTTGTCAGATCAATACCCCTGTCAGCTATGCGCATAAACGAGAGAAATTCACCCCAATAAAAGATGTTTGCGGGTGGACCAAATCGCGTAATCCGCTATCACCATTCAGCGGTAGCCCCAAATAAAAAGAGGGCTTGCAGCAAATCGAAAAACCTCTTAAAAGCCTGACCAACAGCGGCGCGTTGGTTTCAATGCACCACCGGAAGTTCATACGGGCCGCGGGCCCGTTTTTTTATGTTTGGATCCATGATCAACGATTTGATAGCAAAAGCTGCCATTGACCAACGTTTGGCTGAAATCATCACCCCGGTGATTGAGGATCTGGGCTTTGAATTGGTGCGCGTGCGCTTGATGAGCGGCAAAGAAACCACTTTGCAGGTGATGGCGGATAACGCCGATGGCGGCATTGATGTGGATAATTTGGCCGAAATCTCAACGGCGATTAGCGCGGTTTTAGACGTGGAAGATCCGATTCTAGATATGTATACGCTGGAAGTGTCGAGCCCGGGCATTGACCGCCCATTGACCAGGCTAAAAGATTTCGAGCTCTTCGAAGGCTATGAAGCAAAAATTGAGACCCATGACTTGATCGATGGTCGGCGGCGCTTCAAGGGCGTTTTGGCCGGAATTGAGGGCGATGATGTGCTGATTAACATCGAAGAGGGCACAATTGGGCTTAATTTTGAATGGATGTCTGACGCAAAACTGGTCCTAACGGATGAGTTGATTAAAGAAATGCTGCGCCAACGCAAAGCCTCTGGCGCATTAAGTGAAGATAAATTTGACGATATCGAGACCGAAGGGTCGCAGGAGGACTAACAATGGCTATTACCTCTGCAAATCAGCTTGAGCTGTTGCAAACCGCCGAAGCCGTGGCACGCGAAAAAATGATCGATCCCACTCTGGTGATTGAAGCTATGGAAGAAAGTTTGGCGCGGGCTGCCAAATCCCGCTATGGCAGCGAAATGGATATTCGCGTTGCTATCGATCGCAAAACCGGCCGCGCAAAATTCACCCGTGTGCGTACGGTTGTGGAAGAGGCCGAGCTTGAAAATTATCAGGCGGAAATGACCGTTGAACAAGGCAAGCAATATCTTGAAAATCCAAGCGTTGGTGATCAATTTATCGAAGAAATCCCACCGGTGGATATGGGACGAATCGCTGCGCAATCCGCCAAACAAGTGATTCTTCAAAAAGTACGCGAGGCCGAGCGCGACAGACAATTCGAAGAATTCCAAGATCGTGCCGGAACCATTATCAACGGCCAAGTTAAACGCGAAGAATACGGCAATGTGATCGTTGATGTCGGTCGTGGAGAGGCTGTTTTGCGGCGCAATGAAAAAATTGGCCGCGAAAGCTATCGCCCCAATGATCGCATACGCTGTTATATCAAGGAGGTGCGCCGCGAAAGCCGCGGTCCGCAGATTTTCTTAAGCCGCACAGATCCACAATTCATGGCCGAATTGTTTAAAATGGAAGTGCCGGAAATTTATGAAGGCATTATCGAAATCAAAGCTGTCGCCCGTGATCCCGGATCACGCGCCAAAATAGCAGTGCTCAGCAATGATGGATCTATTGATCCGGTTGGCGCATGCGTTGGGATGCGCGGCAGCCGCGTTCAAGCCGTCGTGAATGAGCTTCAGGGCGAGAAAATCGATATAATCCCGTGGAACGAAGACCAACCCACCTTCTTGGTGAATGCCCTGCAACCGGCCGAAGTTAGCAAAGTGGTGCTTGATGAAGAAGCAGAACGCATCGAAGTGGTTGTGCCAGAAGAGCAGCTGAGCTTGGCGATTGGCCGCCGCGGCCAAAACGTACGCTTGGCAAGCCAGCTGACCAATCTTGATATTGATATCATGACGGAAGAGGAAGAAAGCGCGCGTCGTCAAAAAGAGTTTGAAGAACGCACGCAACTGTTCATGGAAACGCTCGATCTGGATGAATTCTTCGCACAGCTCTTGGTATCTGAGGGCTTCACCTCGCTTGAAGAAGTGGCCTATGTCGAAGTTGACGAATTGCTCGTGATCGACGGCGTTGACGAAGATACCGCAAAAGAGCTGCAGGTGCGCGCGCAGGAGTATCTTGAAGAAGCGGCGCGCAAAGCGCTTGAGCGGGCCCGCGAATTGGGCGTGGAAGACAGCCTTGTCTCTTTTGAGGGTTTGACGCCTAAAATGATCGAGGCATTGGCCGAAGATGGCATCAAAACGTTGGAAGATTTTGCCACTTGTGCGGATTGGGAATTGGCCGGCGGCTGGACAACCGTTGATGGCGAGCGGGTGAAAGACGATGGCTTACTGGAAAGTTTTGACGTGAGTCTGGAAGAGGCACAAGACCTCGTAATGACCGCGCGGATCGTTCTAGGCTGGGTGGATCCGAACGACCTTATCACCGAAGGTGATGATGAGGATGACGCTACCGAAACAGAAGAAGAAAGCTAAGCATCTGATTTATGTCGCGCAACCGATCATATGACACAGCCGGCCAGGCCCAAGAGCGAAAATGCATCGCAACGGGCGCGCTATGCCCAACGCATGACATGATGCGCTTTGTGGTCAGCCCCGATGGTCATCTGGTTGCCGATGTCTTGGGCAAACTGCCGGGGCGCGGCATCTGGGTGTCTAGCAATCAGCAGGCCTTGCAAAAAGCGGTGAAAAAACGCTTGTTTGCGCATAGTGCAAAGCAGCCTGTTCAGGTTTCTGAAACGCTTTTGCAGGATCTTGAGGCCCAGCTATCGCGGCGGGTTATTGATTTGTTAAGCTTAGCGCGCAAGTCAGGGCGTGCGATCGCCGGGTATGAGAAAGTGAAAGATTGGCTAAGTAAAGAGCAGGCCAAAGTGTTGGTGCAATCCAGCGATGGATCAGAACGTGGCAAATCAAAGCTGAGTACGCCCTATGGAGGGCGCTTCATAGGCTGGCTGCGCTCAGATGAGCTAGGGATGGCATTTGGGCGACAGACTGTAATTCATTGCGCACTTGCGTCTAGCGGAATTACGCAACGTGTAGTAGAGGAAGCGCATCGGCTGAAAGGCCTGCGCATAACGGAGGGTGCAAAATCACCCCTCCAGAAGGAAAAGACAGCTAGATGAGCGATAGTGACGGCAAAAAAACTTTGGGCTTACGCGGCACGCCCCGTTCGGGAAACGTGAAACAAAGCTTTAGCCATGGCAGAACCAAAAATGTTCTGGTTGAAACCAAGCGCAAGCGCGTGGTTGTGCCAAAGGCGGGTACACCAGTGCAGCCGGGCACAAACCCTGCGAAGACACAATCCAGCAATCGGCCCGCGGGCATCTCAGATACAGAAATGGCGCGCCGCTTAAAAGCTGTGCAAGCCGCCAAAGCCCGCGAAGCCGAAGATACGGCAACCCGCGCCGCGGAAGAAGAGAACCGCCAAAAAGAACGCGAGCGCCGTCGCGCAGAGCAAGCAGAGAAAGAGCGCGAGCAACGCGAAGCTGAAGAAATCGCGCGTAAGAAAACTGAAGAAGAGACCCGTCTGCGCAAAGAACGCGAAGACTCTGCGAAGAAAGCCGCCGCTGATGCAAAATCAGCCGTGGCAGCGCCCGCGGTCAAGAATGAAGGCGAGGTCAAACGCCCCACGTTGAAATCGGCCGCGCCGACCTCGCGCAAGAAAGAACGCGAAACCGAACAAGACCGACGCAACAATAAAGGCCGTGATGATGGCCGGCGCTCTGGTAAGCTTACCCTATCACAAGCTTTGGAAGGCGAAGGCGGCCGGCAAAAATCAATGGCCGCAATGCGCCGCAAACAAGAGCGGGCGCGGCAAAAAGCTATGGGCACCAGCGCCGAGCGGGAAAAAATTGTGCGCGAAGTGCAACTTCCCGAAGCGATCACAGTGTCTGAATTGGCCAACCGCATGGCCGAACGCTCGGCCGAAGTCGTGAAATCCCTGATGAAAATGGGAATGATGGTCACGCAAAACCAAACGATTGATGCCGATACGGCGGAACTGATCATCGAAGAATTCGGGCATAAAGTTGTTCGGGTTTCTGATTCGGATGTTGAAGATGTGATCAACGAAATCGAAGATGATACGGAAACATTAAAACCACGGCCGCCAGTGATTACGATCATGGGCCATGTCGATCATGGTAAAACGTCGCTGCTGGATGCTATTCGCAAAACCAAAGTGGTGTCAGGGGAAGCGGGCGGAATCACGCAGCATATCGGGGCCTATCAAGTGTCAACCGATAGCGGCGCGGTGCTAAGCTTCTTAGACACGCCCGGTCACGCGGCCTTTACCTCAATGCGATCACGCGGGGCGCAAGTCACCGATATTGTGGTTCTGGTTGTGGCGGCAGATGATGCGGTCATGCCGCAAACAATCGAAGCCATTAACCATGCCCAAGCGGCCAAAGTACCCATGATCGTTGCGATCAACAAAATGGACAAACCTGATGCCACCCCGGATAAGGTGCGCACTGACTTGCTTCAGCATGAAGTGATTGTTGAAAAAATGTCGGGCGAGGTCCAAGATGTTGAAGTCTCCGCGATCAGCGGGATGGGGCTGGATGATTTGCTGGAAGCCATCGCGCTGCAAGCCGAGATTTTAGAATTGACCGCCAACCCTGACCGCGCCGCGCAAGGCGCTGTGATTGAAGCGCAGCTGGATGTGGGCCGCGGGCCCGTTGCAACGGTTTTGGTGCAAAAAGGCACCTTGAACCAAGGCGATATTTTCGTCGTTGGTGAGCAGTGGGGAAAAGTGCGCGCCTTGATAAATGATAAGGGCGAGCGCATCAAAACCGCGGGCCCATCAGTACCGGTTGAGGTGCTCGGCATCAATGGAACGCCCGAAGCGGGCGATGTTCTAAACGTGGTGGAAACAGAAGCTCAAGCCCGCGAAATTGCGGATTACCGCGCCAATTTAGCCAAAGAAAAGCGCGCGGCAGCGGGGGCAGCCACAACCCTTGAACAATTGATGGCAAAAGCCAAAGAGGATGAAAATATCTCGGAACTGCCCGTTTTGGTGAAAGCTGATGTGCAAGGCTCTGCCGAAGCTATCGTTCAGGCGATGGATAAAATTGGCAATGAGGAAGTGCGCGTGCGCGTTCTGCATTCGGGTGTTGGTGCGATCACCGAAAGCGATATTGGGCTGGCCGAAGCATCCGGCGCGCCCGTGATCGGCTTTAACGTGCGAGCCAACGCGCCTGCGCGCAATTCAGCCAATCAAAAAGGCGTTGAAATCCGTTATTACTCGGTGATTTATGATCTTGTTGATGATGTAAAAGCCGCAGCCAGCGGCTTGCTCAGCGCCGAAATTCGCGAAAACTTCATCGGCTATGCGCAGATCAAAGAAGTGTTTAAAGTCTCTGGGGTTGGTCGGGTTGCCGGCTGTTTGATCACCGAAGGTGTGGCGCGGCGCAGCGCTGGCGTGCGCCTGCTGCGTGACAACGTGGTGATCCATGAAGGCACGTTGAAAACGCTTAAGCGCTTCAAAGACGAAGTACCAGAGGTTCAATCTGGTCAAGAATGCGGCATGGCGTTTGAAAATTATGAAGATATTCGCGCTAATGATGTGATCGAAATCTTTGAGCGTCAAGAGATTGAGCGGGTTCTCAGCTAAACCGCGACATCTAGACGAATAAAAAAAGCCGCCCCACGCTGGGGCGGCTTTTTTATGCGGAACTGCTTGAGCTTGGTGTGTATCGCAGGCCAGGTGATACGCAGGCTGCTATAGCCAATCGCGCAAGATGGGAATCAGCGGTATATCCGCAGCCGGCATTGGATAATCGCGCAGCTCTTTGGCGTATACCCATTTCAATTTCTGCCCCTCTTTGGGCGCCACAATGCCCTGCCATTTCCGGCAAATAAACAAGGGCATGAGCAAATGGAAATCTTCATAACTGTGGCTGGCAAAGGTCAGGGGCGCCAAACAACTATCCCAGGTTTCTATGCCCAACTCTTCTTTCAATTCGCGCACAAGCGCCACTTCGGGCGTTTCACCTGGCTCAATCTTACCACCGGGAAATTCCCACAACCCAGCCATGGCTTTGCCCTCAGGGCGCTGTGCAATCAGCACGCGCCCATCGGCATCAACCAGCGCAACCGCTGAAACCAAAACCGTTTTCACGAGCGATAATCCGCGTTAATTGAAATATAATCATGGGTCAAATCACAGGTCCAAACGGTGGCCGCACCATTGCCCAAACCCAAATCAACCGCGATTACCAATTCCGCGTTTTTCATATAGGCCGCGCCCCGTTCCTCGCTATAGCTGGCAGCCACCCAGCCCTGCTCGGCAACCAAGATATCGCCCAACCAAATCTTGATCAAATCCCGCTCAGCAGCAGCTCCGGATTTTCCAAGAGCCATAACAATCCGCCCCCAATTGGGATCCTCACCCGCCAGCGCGGTTTTCACTAAAGGCGAGTTTGCGATCGCTTTAGCATGTTGTTTGGCATCCTGATCGCTGGCGGCGCCCGTCAGCCTTACTTCAACAAATTTACGCGCGCCTTCGCCATCGCGGACCACCTGATGCGCAAGATCGCGCATCACCTGATGTAAGCCTTCCGCAAAGGCCGTATTCTGCGCAGACACGCAGTGCCCCGAAGCTCCGGTGGCTGCCAAAATCAACGTGTCTGAGGTTGAGGTATCGCTATCGACGGTGATGGCGTTAAACGTCACCTCGTTTAACAACGATAAAAGACCCTGCAACTCAGCCTGTTCTATCTGCGCATCGGTAAAAATATAGGCCAGCATTGTGGCCATATCGGGTGCGATCATGCCGGACCCCTTTGCAATGCCAACAATATTGACCGGTCCAGACGGGGTTTCCACCTGCGCGCTTGCGCCCTTGGGATAGGTATCCGTGGTCATAATCGCTTGCGCGGCCATGGCGATGCCTTCTGCGTCAAGATCGGCAATCAACTCTGGCATCCGTGTTGAAATTTTTTCATGCGGCAGAGGCTCACCGATCACGCCAGTCGAGGCGGTGAAAACCCGCGTTTCAGACAGCTTAAGCTGATCAGCAAGCGCCTTTGTCAAAGCCTCAACAGAGGCCATACCACGATGGCCGGTAAAGGCATTCGCGTTGCCAGAATTCACCAAAATAGCAGCGCCCTCAGCCGCTGGCAGGCCCAGCTTTTTTTGGCAATCCAATACCGCTGCAGAGCGGGTGGCCGATTGTGTAAACACGCCCGCGATGCTGGTGCCAGGCGCCAATTCTGCCAACATCACATCCGAGCGGTTTTGGTATTTAATGCCAGCCGCCAGGGTGCCAAAGCGCACCCCTGCCACATTGGGCAGCGTGGGAAACTGCGCTGGAGCCAAGGGGGACTTTGCCATATTCAGGCTCCTTTACTGGGATAACAGCTCAAAGTTTTTCACGGCGCCAGGATCGATTTGTGGATCTTCAATCAGTTTAATATCGGCTTGGCTTCTTAAAATAGCCATCTCAGCCTCAACCGCGGCGCGGCGCAGATCCTCAACGAGCATCTCGCGCACATCCTCTAGGGCGGGGCTTTCCACGGCGCGCGTTTCATTCAAAAGAATAACATGCCATCCAAAATCTGTTTTCACCGGCTTTGACACTTCGCCCACTTCAAGTTCTATAACCGCCTGCTCAAATGGTGGCACCATCATACCCTTACCAAACCAGCCAAGGTCGCCGCCCCCCGGGCCAGATGGCCCAGTCGAGAAGTCACGCGCCAAAGCCGCAAACTCTTCTCCGGCGTTCACCTTCTCGATCAACTCAAGCGCTGCCGCTTCCGTTTCCACCAAAATATGCGCGGCTTTATATTCCAAGCCTTGATCAACGCCTGAATAGGCTGCTTCATAAGCATCTTGTATAGCGCCTTCACTGATCGGCTGTTCTGACCATTGTTCAATCATCCGCGCAGCCCGCATCAAACGACGATCATTTTCAAGCGTTAACCTGATTTGCAAAGAATCGGGGGCCGAACTTTTTTGCGATAGAATAGTCTGCTGCACCAATTGCTCTAAGATCCCATCAAACAATTGGCGATCGGGCAAAGATTTATATTCATTCGGCAAGCTTTCCCGCACCAAGAGCATATGCCCAAGCGTGATTGCTTCGCCATTCACGCGGGCCACAACCGTTTCAGCCGAAACCGCCTCTTGCGCCCAAGCACCACTGCCAAATGCGCAGCACGTCGCTGCAAGCAGAACCAATTTATGAAAACCCATCGCCTTTTTCCTTTATTTATAACCCGCCGCCTCTGGCTGGCGTTGACACTCACTATCGGGGCCCTTACATCGCTTATGGTGTTAAGGCTGCCTGCTTTACACCTATTCAGACTTGCCCATCAGAGCAAGGCCGACATGCAGATAGTTGCGTGATTATTGATTGGAGAGACCATGTTAGGGTTCGGAAAACTGGCGAAAAAAGTATTCGGTTCCCCGAATGACCGCGTGATGAAATCAACCATGCCGATGGTTGAAAAAATCAATGCCTTAGAGGCTGATTATCAGGCCCTCTCTGATGAGGCTATCATTGCCAAAACCCAAGAGTTCAAAACCCGCTTAAACAGCGGCACAACATTGGATGAGTTGTTGCCCGAAGCGTTTGCCAATTGCCGAGAAGCCGCCAAGCGCACTTTGGGTTTGCGCGCGTTTGACGTGCAATTGCTGGGGGGGATTTTTCTGCATCAAGGTAATATTTCAGAAATGAAAACCGGTGAAGGCAAAACCTTGGTGGCGACATTTCCCGCCTATTTGAACGCGCTGACGGGCAAGGGCGTTCATGTTGTTACCGTAAATGACTATCTTGCCAAACGTGACAGCGAATGGATGTCAAACGTTTATGGGGCGCTGGGTCTTACCACGGGCGTTGTCTATCCCAATCAAGATGAAGGTGAAAAACAAAAAGCCTATGCCTGCGATATAACTTATGCCACCAACAATGAACTCGGATTCGATTATCTACGCGATAATATGAAAACAGAACTCTCGCAAATGTATCAAAAGCAACATCATTTTGCGATTGTGGATGAGGTTGATAGCATCCTGATCGATGAAGCCCGCACGCCCCTGATCATCTCAGGGCAAGCGCAGGACCGCTCGGACTTATATCAAGCGATCGACGCTGTGATCCCAGAGCTGACCGAAGAGCATTACACGCTGGATGAAAAATCCAGAAACGCGAACTTTACGGATGAAGGCAATGATTTCTTAGAAGACCTATTGCGGCAAAAAGAGATCCTGCCCGAAACCCAAAGTCTGTATGATCCGGAAAGCACAACCCTTGTACATCACGTCAATCAAGGCCTGCGCGCGCACAAGCTTTTCACCCGCGATAAGGATTATATCGTGCGCAACAGTGAAGTTGTGTTAATCGATGAGTTCACCGGGCGTATGATGGCGGGGCGGCGCCTGTCGGACGGGCTACACCAAGCCATCGAAGCCAAAGAGAATTCTACGATTCAGGCAGAAAACGTTACCTTGGCCAGCGTGACGTTTCAAAATTATTTCCGGCTTTATGATAAATTGGCAGGCATGACCGGTACCGCCAATACCGAAGCTGAAGAATTCATGGAAATCTATAAGCTGGGCGTCGTAGAAGTGCCAACGAACCGCCCGATCTCGCGCATTGATGAAGATGACCGCGTGTATCGGACCGCAGATGAAAAATATACCGCGATCGTCGAAGAAATCCAAACAGCGCATGATAAAGGTCAGCCAATTTTGGTTGGCACCACTTCGATTGAGAAATCTGAAGCCCTGTCTCAAATGCTGAAAAAAGCCAAAATCCAACATAATGTGTTGAATGCGCGTCAACATGAGCAAGAGGCGCAAATCGTCGGAGATGCCGGAAAATTTGGCGCGGTGACGATTGCCACCAATATGGCTGGTCGGGGAACGGACATTCAACTGGGCGGCAATGTTGAGATGAAAATGTTCACCGCCTTGGCCGAAACCCCTGAAGCAAATCCAGAGGATTTGCGCCGTACGATTGAAGCAGAAACCAGCGCAGAAAAGCAGCGGGTTCTGGAGGCGGGCGGTTTATTCGTTTTGGCCACCGAGCGTCATGAAAGCCGGCGGATTGACAACCAATTGCGTGGCCGTTCGGGCCGCCAAGGCGACCCGGGTCGATCTTCTTTTTTTCTCAGCCTTGATGATGACTTGATGCGGATCTTCGGCTCTGAGCGCTTGGATAAAGTCTTGTCAAAATTCGGAATGGAAAAAGGCGAAGCCATTACCCATTCTTGGGTTAACAAATCTTTAGAACGCGCTCAGTCAAAGGTTGAGGGCCGCAATTTTGATATACGAAAACAATTGCTTAAATTCGACGATGTGATGAATGATCAACGCCGCGCAATTTTTGAGCAACGCTTGGATATTTTGCAATCAGAAGACTTGTCGGATGTGACGCAAGATATGCGTCATGATGTGATTGACGATCTTGTCACCACCTATATGCCACCAAAATCCTATGCCGAACAATGGGAAAGCGAAGCCTTACAGACGGCTGTTGCAGAGCAGCTGAATATGGATTTGCCGATCACAGATTGGGCAGATGAGGAAGGCGTGGATGACGAAAGCATTCGTGAGCGCCTTGAGGATGCTTCAGATAAAATGATGGCGGAGAAAGCCATAGCTTTTGGGCCCACAACGATGCGGCAAGTCGAAAAGCAGGTGCTTTTGCAAACGATTGACAGCAAATGGCGCGAGCATCTGATAACGCTTGAGCATTTACGCAGCGTGGTTGGCTTTCGCGGATATGCCCAGCGCGACCCATTGAATGAATATAAATCTGAGGCTTTTCAATTGTTTGAAAGCCTGTTGGCCAGCTTACGCACCGATGTAAGCAAACAATTATCATTGGTGCGGCCAATGACAGAGGCCGAACAGCAAGCGATGATGCAGCAGATGGTTGCGCAGCAAAAGCAATCCCAAGCAGAGATGCAAACATCGCAAACAGCCCCAGCAGAAAATGGATTTGTTGAAGATGATCCCTCAACTTG
>Ga0228622_1000752_pt1 | contig 16196 bp, 31 predicted proteins | sample 26DmetaG_FD_186035 | JGI IMG/M metagenome (GOLD analysis project Ga0228622, IMG submission 186035) | Seawater microbial communities from Monterey Bay, California, United States - 26D | ecosystem: Environmental > Aquatic > Marine > Coastal | place: USA: California | collected 2016-10-01
GCTGTGGGGGTCTTTTTCTGTATCAGCATATGCGTGATGCATACGATGAACACCTGCCCAACTTAACGGTGAACACGCACTAGCTATAGTACCTAAGTAGATTGTTATTGTTTCTAATATTGGATGTAAAGATATATCTTTATGTGATACGCATCTGTGATACCCTATTGTGAGTCCAATAGCGGCTACTATCCAATAAAATATATAAAAGTGGATTAAAAACATAACTACCCTCAAAAGTCTCCATAAAGATATTTATAAAGAATCATTATTATTATCATAAGCGATAACGCTATTATACACGAGTTAGGAATGTTGTCAAGTAAAAAATAATATATTGACACTGTTTGTTTATAGTGTATGATGTCAGCTATGAATGCTTACAATACAATGATAAAAAAGATAATCGTCAATGCAATCTACACTATACGTCGTAGAGGCATGGAGTGTGAACCAGAACAAATAGAGGTTATGGATTACGCAATGACGTCTGTAGGCAATGGTATGCGTTTTGCAGGTTTTTTGAAGACTAAAGATGCGTACATGTTCAGAGACGCATTAGCACTAGAATTAGTAATAGAATATATTAATTATCAAAAGAAACACGATGATGATCGTCTTGAAGAACCTAGTGTTAACTTTAAGAAAAATGGATTAGAAATCGTTTTCAGAACAAATGGCTATTGACAAGCCCGAATCAATATGGCATACAGTATAGGTAACAACACGAAAGAAATAAAATGACACTTAATGAATTATGCGACCAGTACGATGAGTTCCTAGCAGAGAACAATCTGCCTAGTATGAGTGCAGATGAACTTTTGTTTGAACATGATGTTACACCAGAACAGTGTGATTATCTGGAACAGTTTATTGAAGCGTGGCATGAAGCAGAGAAAGAAGAAGTGTAATGGGCAAACGTGGTGAACTAAAAGACATGGATGGCTTTGAAGAAGGTGTACGTCAAAGTGCTGTTCAGTACAATGTTGTTTTGTTTCAGCCAAGAAAACCATCACTCGTTAGTGGCACTTTCAAAGATTTGGGGGAAGCCCAAACATATAGTAGAGATATGTTATCAGAACAAACAAAAGTTCGCAGTGCAATGATTTATGCAATAGATGAGTCTGATCACCATGCATTAGTTGGTACTATTACTCGTAATATGAAATGGAACTTAGTAATACCAGAGGCGCACAAATAAGTCTTGACACCATCGAATCAATATGGCATAAAGTATGTATAAGTTATCTAAACAGAAAGAAATCAAAATGGATATTCAATCAGCAACACAAGTCGCAGAAACTATGCGTCGATTAGTACGCCGTTCTGCAAATTTTGGCAAAAGCCGTGAAGACATTCTTGATGAGATTTTAATGATCGCAGAAGATTATGAAGGATTGGCAGATAGAATGGATCAGTCAATGGCACAAGAATGTGAGGTAGCATGATACACAAATATCATATGAACCGATTTGTTACTAATGAACAGTTGCGTGAGCTTTGGGATGAAGCAAGGGTTGCCGAAAGGAACAATGATCAAGAAGCTTTAGATATGCTAGATTTGATTTTTGAGAAAATTGATTTGGGTAAAATTCTAGTTCAAGATTTCGAACAAAGACAGATCATGGAAACATTAAACAACATGGTCGATTAAATAGAAATAAATAAGTGCTTGGAGAGGTCAATGATGGCCTCTTCTTCGTATGTGAGCGACAGGGTAAAGCTGTCAAGCAAAAGGAGAAACAAATGGACGCACTCACTTTATGGATGGTGGTAGGATTTATATTCGCCGCTTATGCCGTAATAGCAAATGATTCAGTACAAACATTAGGTACATGGATCGCATCAAACAATGAAAAGTTTCATTGGAGAACAATGTGGATAGCCGCATCGGCTGTTCTAGTCTATACATTATGGTATGGATGGTACATGAATGGTGGAGACATCAGTTATGGACGATTAAACAAAATTCCATTTCAAGAAGTTAAATGGTATCACGCATTAGCACCCGCAGTTCTATTAGGACTTACTCGTGTTGGCGTACCTGTATCAACATCATTTCTAGTTTTATCGGCATTCGCTAGTACATTTGTATTAGAGAAGATGCTTATGAAGTCTATGATGGGTTATGCAGTTGCGGCTGTTGCGGCGTATTTAATATGGCTCGTAGTAAGCCGCCTGTTGGACGAAGCGAAAGCTGTTAAAGAAGAACATAAAAAAGCTTGGAGAGTGGCTCAGTGGGTCACTACAGGCTTTCTGTGGTTTACTTGGCTATCGCACGATATGGCTAATATAGCAGTGTTTTTGCCACGTCAGTTAGATGTACCATTAATGCTTATGATTACAGCGGTATTTGTAATCGGTCTAGGCTTCATGTTCCGTGAAGGTGGTGGTAAAATTCAACAGATTGTAGTTGAGAAACACAACACACGTTACGTTCGATCTGCAACAATCATCGATTTGGTGTATTGGTTGATACTATACTTCTTTAAGGAACTGAATGACATCCCAATGTCAACGACTTGGGTATTCGTAGGATTGCTTTGTGGGCGTGAATTGGCTATGGCTAGTTACACAGGCAAGGCAAAATTTAAGACAGTCTTCCCATTGATTGGGCGAGATTTTATGAAAATGATGGTAGGTTTGGGCGCATCATTGGGTATCGTTTTATTGATACACTATGTGCTAGTACCAAACGGATATTAATTGAAAGGAATATATTATGAGTAATCCAAATGAACCATATCACAACAAAGGAGTCGGTTTAGCATTCGCAATCATTGCGTTTACTATGATTGGGCTTCCAGTAATTATAGGTCACTCAATGGGTTGGTTTAATCTATTGGGTATTTTAGGACTATGAGTATTTACGAATTTGTTTTGATAATACATATCTTGGCAGTAATATCATGGATGGCAGGGCTATTCTATTTGCCAAGAGTAATGGTGTATCATTCCCAAGAGACGAAACCTGGGGATGATATGGATAAAGTTTTCCAAACAATGGAAGTGAAACTATTAAGAGCAATAATGATGCCAGCAATGTTTGCAACATTATTCTCTGGTATTGCTCTTGTTGGTGTGGGGTACGTTGACTGGTCACTAACGTGGCCTTATGTGAAAGTTGTAAGTGTATTGCTTATGTTTGGCTTTCATGGCTTTTTAAGCAAACAGCGTAAGAACTTTATCAAAGGTGAGAATATCCCATCACCAAAGAAGATGCGGATATTAAATGAAGTACCGACTGTACTATTAGTTATTATTGTAGCATCAGTCATTTTAAAATATTAAGGAAATTTGTAATGACCTATAAATTAGTAGTTCAAAGCTCTGGAGAAACGTATGTAAGAAAGCGTGGGAAAGATAAGAAAGCGCTTGAAGATATGGCAGTTAGGTTGTCGTTAAAGAAACCATACTCTAAATTCTACGTTGTGAAGGAAAGTATGAAGATTTGACAAATATGTCACACTAAAAAACATATTAGGCTGAGGGGTTTACTTTCAGCCTTTTTTGTTATATATATTAAATGTGAACGTTGAAGTGACGTGAATACGGATCGGACTGGGGGGCAGTACCCCACATCTCCACCACAAGCACATTACGCCTTACTGCAATAAGGTGTTTTTGCAGAGACACAGACCTCACGAGGGTTGAAGATAGTGTGCTTTTGATGGGGATGAACTAGGATCGACGGACGGGATAGCAGAGTGGAGTTCATCGGGTGATCGCGCATAGATCAATTAAACTAAATGCAAATGAAAATTTCGCACCATCTGGATTAGCCCTAGCGGCATAATCACAGGGGGTTGGCGACTTACCTAGCAACAGAAAAGTCGTATTCAAAACAAATTATTAAAAAGGAAAAGATGTAATGAATAAACTATTAACAACAACGGCTCTAGTAATCTTAGGAACTTCAGCTTTTGCAGACGACACCGCCCCAGCAGCACCAGCGGCTGTAACAGTAGGTGGGTCAATCGAAACAGTAATCGCAGAAACTGCAAATGACAAGTACGGGGCAACTACATCTTTTGATCTCGACGTTAACGCACCAGACGGTATCGCAACTGGTGGTATTTCTTTTAAAGCAACTCCAGGTACATCAGTATCTGTTGACGAATGGAATATTGGTACAACTGTAGGCGCGACAACATTGTCTTTCGGTGAACAAGGTAACATTTGGCTTGACACAGAAAGTTCAGCAGTAAATGGTACAATCGAAGAGCCAACAATGGCTAAAGAGAGCTTGCAAGTATCAGCAATGGGTGCAACTGTTGCACTTGGTTTTGATGCAATCGGCACAGACATAACAGACCTAGATAACGTACAGTTTTCATATGGAATGAATGTGGCTATTCTTGATGTAGCTACAGTGGCTGACTATAACATTGACACTCAAGAGTGGGTTGTAGCAGGTCGTGCAGACACAGCAGGTATGGTAGAAGGCGTTCGTCTTGGTGGTGCAGTGTCATATGGTACACTAAGCCAAAAGACAAGCTTCGAAGCAGACGCTACTGTAATGGGTCTAACTGGTTACTTGAACGGTGATACAGATGATGTAACACAAAACGTTGGTGGTTCTTACACAATCGGTGAAGAATTGTCATTGGAAGGTGCTGTGAACTATAACTTGAATACAGAAGTGGTTTCACCATCTGTAACGTTGTCTTTCGACTTCTAAGTTACGCTACACAGTAAAAAGAGTAAATTTACGTTTAGGCGTAAAAAAAGGGAGAGGCAAAACCTCTCCCTTTGACGTTGCAAGTGGTGTAATCAAAAGGAATACCTATTAAAGGTCTTCACCTGCAAGCCATGACATACAATTTTCCACAGTGTCAAAGTATTCTTCATCCCCATGAGACAAGTCTGAAGACTCCCAAGCGGCAACCCAACCTACAGTAGCTACATACTCTATGCTTGCATTATAGCCTCTGTTAGTAGTCCAAGAAGCGGAATTTTGGGTTGTTTGTGTCATGTTTGTCATTTTATTTCTTTCTGATTAAATAACTTATACATACTTTATAGACAATGATTCGTGTGTTGTCAAGCGATTTGAATTATTTTTTTTCGTATAAATAAAAGAAATTAGCATGGGGATTTATTATGACAAATAAACTAAAACAACTTACATGGGCGCATCACCAAGCGGCTGAACGCAGAAAGTTCGCAAAGCAATTGATTAGTGGTGGTATTGACCCATTTGTATATTACAAATTTCTAAACTGCCAGTATCTCGTATACAAGATGCTCGAAGAACTTGTAATCATCCCACCCAATCTAACATCAATCTATAGAGCGCCCCGTATCCTACAGGATATTGAAGAGCTTGGCGAAATCTATGGCTTTGATGATATCGATCATTACCCTGAGTCTGTAGGCAAATGTATGACACACATGCAAGGTCTTGCAGACGCAGACGATAATGATGGTCTACTATCACATATGTACGTTCGTCACTTTGGAGAATTGCATGGTGGTCAAATAATCAAAGCCAAAACCCCAGGTAAGGGTGTCATGTACGAATTTGAAGGCGACACTAAGGTTCTTATCGAAGAGTTTAGAAAGTTACTCCATGATGGCATGGAAACAGAAGCTAAACGTTGCTTTGATTTCGCCTCAGAGTTGTTTGACGAACTGTCAAAATAGTTGACAAATAACAGTTTTTAGTGTAGAATGGAAATATTATAAATCATAAAAAGGAGAGACTAATGCAAGAACCAGTTTTTGAAAAAGGTTATCCAGATTTCGATGCAGTCAATGACTTAAAGCCTAAAGATAGAGCATTGCGAATTCATAAGAGCGTAACTGCCAGAGAACGTCGCAAAGAGGCTAAAGATATCATAGAAACTCGAACGACTAATGAATATAATAAATTACGAAAACAAAGAAGGAACAAGAAATAAAATGGATTTTCCACTGTGGAATAGATTGAACGATTATGCTGAAAACTTATCGAAACGTTTTGATAAGAGTTTCGCCCGTTATGACAATCCAAAATACACAGATGATATGAAGTTTGAAGGTTGGGAAGACACTTTTTGGGAGTCTGATAAGATTTCTAAGTGTCATCTAAAGACTATCAAACCGAAAGATGCGAAGTCTTTGTGGCTAATGCATATTAACATTTTTCCTAATGTGGGCATTGAATTGCCCATATTGGGTTTTGATATTGTAGCAGGACCTAAAAAGGTTACAGGATCGTTTATGGACTTTTCTCCTTTGCATGGGTTCGACCATCCATACAACGAATACATGAAGATGGCTATTCAAGGTTTGAAGTGGAATAAACCACGAGAACTACCAGAGTGGGCTACAGAGATATTTTCGGACTCGATGATTGCAATTGGGAACATACGAGAAGGTCATGAGTTGGATCAGTTTATTTCAGTTACATCTCAATTGGTAACATACTATCTATCTAAAATGGAAGAACATGCATCTGTATCAGGGCGTGATACACTTCCAATAATGAATAAATATTGTTCTAACCAAAAGCTTAACCCACACCTACATAGGTCAATTCTTGCTATGGGTATTAGTGAAGAAGACAAAGAAACTTATGTAAACGAAATACTGTTTGAGGAAAAATAAACTTGACAATTAACGGATGTTGTGGTAGTATGTCTATAACTAAAGGCATAGATTATATAACTTTTGGAAATCATTCATTTAAGGTAACTGTACACCATTGCGAAGGTTGTGGGCAGTTGAAGGCAACCTCTAACATTAAGGAATTCAAAATGACAAACGATAATATTATTGTAGAGAAGGCAGGGCAAACGCTCAGAGCCGAATATTTTAAAACTAGCAATGGGTCAGGTATTCGTTGCTACATCAATGAAGAATTCATCCAAGAAGAAATATATGAGGGTAAGTCAATTTCTTGGGCAGAAAGTGCCGCAGAAAATTGGACATCGGGGATTAAAACGCTGAATGGATAAAGAACAACCGATTATCTCACCCAGAACACCTGAGAAAGTACATCACGAAATATCTAATATGCTGTCAAAAGGCGTAAATTATATTGATGCACTTATTGAATATGCACGTCAACACGACTTAGAAATAGAAGCAGTGGCTGACATAGTTAAAAAGTCCTCTATACTAAAAGAGAAAGTTAGAACTGAGGCAGTGAAAATGAAAATGGTGGTTAAAGATGAAAGAGACATCACAGAGCTTTGCTAATAAGCAATCCTTTAAATGTTATATGAATTACGTTGGTATGAAAAAGCATTTTAAGACAAACTATGACTATATAAAGCATAGTGGGAAAGTAAGTGCTACATTCGAAAAGTTTAGAACAAGAACTGACGTATTCTTTTTCAACAAAGTTTCTAGTATGGAAGATTACGAGAATGTTTTGTTAGCTAACATCATAGCTAAGCCAGATGTTTTCATAAGAGAAATTGCAGAGAGGGAAGGTCATGATCGCTATATAGAATGGCGTCGTGTCCAAGAATCTTTGTCAAGGGTGGTGAAAGATGATATCACAAAATTGAATGATGATTGGCAAACCAATTTCATTTCAGTTAAGGGGCAACATCCTTTTATCATGTCATTATATATACAAAAGCAAATAACGATGGAGACGTTTACAATTCTAACTCATGTTGCAAATATTTTTGACTATTGGGAGAAGAATTTACTTGACAAAATCGTAGCAAGTGATATAATAAAGTATTCAAGAAAATATAGACCTTTCTTGAAAATAGATGAAAAAAAGTTCAAGAAAATCATTCGAGAGCGCTTTTTCTGATATAAATAAGCAGTGGACTTAGTTCACTATACATCGCAATATAACATACACAACGCTATAAAAAGCAAAATTAGGAGATATAAGTCATGGACTTTAATACACTTAAAAAGAACCGTTCAAACTCATTGAACAAACTAAACTCACAGCTTGAGAAAATTCAAAGCAAGAGTTACTCAGACCCCAACGAAGGTAAGATGTGGAAGCCTACACGCGATAAAGCGGGTAACGGTTTCGCTGTAATTCGTTTCCTACCAGCACCAACTGGAGAAGACTTTCCATTTGTACGCATTTGGGATCACGGTTTCCAAGGACCTACAGGTCTGTGGTATATCGAAAACTCTTTGACAACATTGGATCGTGATGATCCTGTGTCAGAATACAACAGTAAGTTGTGGAACTCTGGCGTCGAAGAAGACAAGGCAGAAGCACGTAAGATGAAACGTCGCTTGAAGTATGTCTCTAACATCTTGGTGGTTTCAGACCCATCAAATCCACAAAATGAAGGCAAGGTATTCTTGTATCAGTATGGTGCAAAAATCTTTGGTAAACTTCAAGAACTTCTGAACCCACAGTTTGAAGATGAAACTGCGGCTGATCCGTTCAACATGTGGGAAGGTGCTAACTTCCGATTGAAGATTCAGAAAGTCGCTGGATACCCTAACTACGACAAATCAGTCTTTGATACACCATCTGCAATTTCAGATGATGACTCTGAATTGGAACGCATCTTTAACGAAGAGCATTCCTTGAAGGAATTAGTCGATCCAAAGAACTTTAAGTCATATGATGATTTGAAAACAAAGTTCTATCGTGTACTTGCGTTAGATCAAGCACCATCAACACCTAACACAGCGGAAGAGGTTGATGATTTGGATATGTCAAGCTTTGGTGGTAATACACCAGAACCAACACTAAACGTAATGCCAGAGTCGCAATCAGCGGCTCCCTCAATGTCCATGAACGACGACGATGATGATGATCTGTCAATTTTCAAGGAACTGGCGAATGGCTAACAAAGTCTATGAAGAGGTTTTAGACTTTGACTTTGGTTTCAGCTTTATTGATGAAGAGCTTCAAGAGAAAGAAGCTGAAGCCAAGGTTGCTATTGAGAGAGTTAGCAGTGAGAAGCAGACGTTAGAAGACCAACTAACTGACGCTAAACTCAAGGCTGACGATCTTGAGTATCGTTTAGAACTATTATTTAAATCGGTAACACCGTTCTTGGACAACCTATGTAGGAACTCTGAGAAATCAACAATTTATTGGCCTGATCGCGTATCTAAGATTGAGGCTTATAAATCAAAACTAAAAACTATCGTAGAGGGAAGTTGATATATAATGAATGATTTATTGAACACAATCGTAAAGAATAGTACGATTAAAATGACTGCCCCTATTACAAAGTCTAAAGTATATGGCAAGAAAGACATGGCTCCTACTCAGGTTCCTATGGTCAATGTTGCTTTGTCTGGACGTATTGATGGTGGTTTGACACCAGGACTGCTAGTTCTAGCAGGACCTTCTAAACACTTTAAGTCAGCATTTGCCCTACTTATGGCAGGTGCTTTCATGAAACGGAACCCAGACGCAATTCTGATGTTCTTTGACGCAGAGTTTGGAACACCACAAGCCTACTTCGAAAGTTTTGGCATTGATATGGATCGTGTAGCACACATTCCAATCACAGATGTTGAGCAATTGAAGTTTGAGATTATGCAACAGCTTGATAAGATTGAGCCTAAGCATCATGGTAACATTGTTATCGTTATCGACTCTATTGGTAACCTAGCTTCCAAGAAAGAGGTACAAGATTCACTTGATGGCAAATCAGTTGCTGATATGTCAAGAGCCAAATCTATTAAGTCTCTATTCCGTATGGTGACACCACACCTTAACCTTAAAGACATCCCATTGATTGCGGTTAATCACACGTATCAAACACAAGAGATGTACTCTAAGGCTGTTGTGTCTGGTGGTACTGGTATCATGTACAGTGCGGATACTGTTTGGATTGTTGGACGTCAACAAGACAAGGTAGGTACTGAAATCCAAGGCTATCACTTTGTTATTAACATTGAGAAGTCACGATATGTACGAGAGAAGAGTAAGATTCCAATCTCTGTATCGTGGGACAGTGGTATTATGAAGTGGTCTGGTCTTATGGAAGTTGCTGAGAAAGGTGGCTATTTAAACAAACCTAAAGTAGGTTGGTATGAAGCTATTGATCCAGAAACTGGTGTTGTACTCTCAGATAAGTTGATGAGAGCAAAAGAGATTGTTGACAACAAAGACTTCTGGATGAAGATGTTTGAAGAAACAAACTTTGGCAAGTACATTAAAGATTCGTTTACTATTGGTGCATCAGGTGCTATCATGCGTGACGATGAAGTAAGTGCAGAAGTTATCGACGAACTAATCGACGATACAGAAGAATAATTTCCTTGACATTACACGATTTGTGTAATATTATAATCTTTAAGATGGCGGCTAATTTCATTGGTCGCCATTATTTAACTTAGCCGTATGGAACGTTTATATGATAGAAACAACAGTATTATCCAACTTAGTATTTAACGATGAGTTTTATCGTCGTGTTTACCCTTACTTAAAATCAGATTACTTTGAAGACCAAAGTGTAAAGAAAGTGTTTTCTGCTTATACATCTTATGTGGACGAATACAATGATGCCCCATCTATTGAGGCACTTAAAATATCTGTAGATAAACGCAAAGATATGAATGAAGACACTTACAAGCAAGTGATGCATACACTTGATAGTCTTAAGCGTGACCCAGACACTAATACTGATTGGCTTGTTTCTGAAACAGAAAAGTTCTGTCAAGACAGAGATTTGTTTAACACAATACGTAAAGCAATCCTTGTAATTGATGGCGAAGATAAAGAATTCGATAAGGGTGCGTTACCTCAAATGTTGACTGACTCGTTAGGTGTTAGCTTTGACACATCTATCGGTCACGACTATCTTGAGGATTATGAATCTCGTTATGAATTCTACCATCGTAAAGAAGAGCGCACACCCTTTGATATAGATATTCTCAATAAGATTACTAAGGGTGGTTTACCACGCAAGTCTATGACTGTGTTGTTAGCAACGACTGGTGGTGGTAAGTCATTAGTAAAATGCCATGCGGCGGCTTCTGCTTTAATGATGGGTAAGAACGTCATGTACATCACTATGGAGATGGCAGAAGAACGCATCTCAGAACGTATTGATGCTAACATGATGGGCGTTCGTGTTGATGAAATCAAAGACATGGACAAAGATACATACGCTAAACGTATGGGTAGAATTACATCTAAGACAACAGGTAAACTTATTGTTAAAGAATACCCTACAGGTTCAGCACATGCAGGTCATTTTCGTCATTTACTCAATGAACTCAAAATGAAACGTAACTTCAAACCCGATATTATTATGATTGACTATCTAAACATCTGTGCATCATCTCGTATTAAAGGTGCGGCGGCGGCAAACTCTTATACTCTAGTCAAGTCAATAGCTGAAGAAATCCGTGGATTGGCTATGGAATTTGATTGTGCTGTTGTTACGTCTTCCCAGTTCAACCGTGATGGATATGGTAACTCTGATGTTGATTTGACTAATACCTCTGAATCTATGGGCATTACCCATACAGCGGATTGCATCTTAGGTTTGATTACATCTGAAGAACTAGATGATTTAGGTCAGTTGATGTTTAAACAACTCAAGAACCGTTGGGGTGATATTAGTTGGTATAGAAGGTTCGTTGTGGGTATCGATAGAGCTAAGATGCAAATCTTTGATCTTGAAGACTCAGCACAGTCTGGTATTCAACAAGGTCAGTCTACAGCGAACAATACACCAGTCAAAGCAGTTACTAAAGCTGGTATTGATGATCCGATATTTGATAAGACAACATTTTCTAATCCTAAGTCTGGGAAGAAAAGCTTATTTGGCGCAGGTGGTATTACATGAGTTACGTAGTAAAATCGTCAGGCAAAAAGTGGGACATACACGAAACAGAATGGGATATGGTAATACCACTCAAGGTTAGCAAGAGAGAGGCTAACACGATAGCAAGAAAGCTGAACCTTGGTTCTGGGTTTGGACAAGGACCTATCCCAAGTTTTTTCTGTAGTGAATTTAAATCGATAAACGCCTAATGAAAAACATATCAAAGAAGATAGTTCTAGCGAGAGATCGTATGTTGCTTTCTGCTTTGTTGAAAGCATTGACACGCTACATGGAGCATCAGAATAAAGCCAAGAAATATGTTAACCCTAGATCACAATGGTCTGGGGTTAATAACACAGAGGAAACTCTTATGCTTCAAGTTAAGAGGGCTTTAGAGAGACGTCTTAAGAATATCCAGAAACTTTAGTTAATTTCATTATGCAATGGAAAGGTCCGTCACCGATAATTCGTATATCTCTACTTGAGTACACGTTATCTACGAAACCAGTAAACTCTAATGAACCTGAGTTTACAAAATAGTAATGCCCATGGGCTGTTGCTCCATCCCACCTAGAAACGTCTACGTGTTTATTGACTTTACAGCCGTAATGAATTTCTTTAATTGTAACAGAAGCTGTACCCGCATCAAACGTTTCGCCAGCAGCAACAAGGTCGGCTAGTGCAACATCAATAGTATCGCCAGATGAGTCTGTTACGTATACTTTGATTACTGCTTCGTTATGTGATCGTTTTAAGTAGTGTACGTTTGCCATTGCCAACCTCTTTTTCTTTTATTTATAAAATGACAAACTGTCACAGTTTCCTAGAACGCAATACGACTATGCAATCTTAGCGTATCTCTTGGGGTGTTATTTTCAAAAATAGGTGCTAAATATTATTGAAGAAACAAGAAACACTTATTAGAAAAGGATTAATCATGGCACACACATTCTTTAACATCAATAACAATTCAAGCATGTTGTCAGTCTGGGCATACCGTTTTGTAACATTCATCGAAGGAATTTCGCAATCGATGGCTAAAGCTAAAGATCGCAGACAAACATTTAAAACACTCCACGCATTAACAGATAGAGAACTAAACGACATCGGCATTAGCCGTGGCGATATTCGTTCTATTGCTAATGACACATTTCACGAAAACAATCTTCGTGACACATACCCACATAATGTTCGTTCGAACCCAAATTTGAGAGGTTCAGTGTAATGGAATTAGCTAATGCAGAATATGTAAGCCATCCTTTAAAAACAACCTTAAAAGTATTAAGTAAAACAATCGTAGCAATAGGAATGTTCCTATGGGCATTCGGTGAGTCAGCAGGTAGAGCAAGAGCCGCCAGTGAATTATACCGTCAAGGATATGTAGAAGAAGCAAGAAGATTAATGTTGGAGAGCAAATAATGATTACAGGTGACATAGCAACGATGGGCGCTTTATTGGGTGCAGGGTTAGCAACAATTGGAATGGGTGGGGCGGCTATCGCTGTCGGAATTATAGTTGGCAGTGTATTAAAGTACATGCCTAAAAAAGGTGAAGGTGATCAAGGAACAATGTTCGTAGGTATCGCATTTGCAGAAGCATTAGGCATCTTTGCATTCTTGGTGGCATTACTATTAATGTTTGCAGTATAATGGTTGGTGATCAACATATGGAAATATCAGCACAAGTAGTGCAGAAGTTAGGTTTCTATATGTTTGTAATTATGACTTCACTTATGGTAATATGTATAGCTTTTGGTTTCTATGCTGTTATCCAAAAATTTAACGAACCAAATTGGAAAGAGGTATGTATCGCTAAAGGCGGTGTACCAGTACAATTAGAAAAATCAGTCTTTGACTGTAAAAAGATGTAAGAAAGAGGAAACGTAATGTTTACAAGATTTTTAAAACTAATGGAATATAGAAGTTACTGTATGAGTATTAAGCAGTTAAGAGATATGGGCATGAATGATAAAGCCAATGAAATATCAGAATTCAAACACAACATGTATAAAACAAGTTAGGATATAATATGAAAACACTTTATTTTTACTTAGCAATGTTTGCGGCTGTATTTGCAGTAAGTTCAGCCAACGCAGATGTTACAATCGAAATGTTAAACAAGCGTGATGATGGCGCTAAGATGGTCTACTCAGAAGATATTACACGTATCGAAGTGGGTGAGATTATCACATGGGTTCCAACATCAAAAGGTCATAATGTAGAGTTTATTGCAGGACCTGATGGGTGGAAAGCACCAAAGAAATCAAAACTTAATAAAGTAGTTGAGATGCAATTCGACACTCCAGGTGTATATTTGTATCAGTGTTCACCACACAAGAGCATGGGAATGATTGCTATTGTCGTTGTAGGTGATGGAGATAACGATATTTCCAAAGCCAAAGTAAAAGGTAAATCGAAGAAAAAGCTTAAGGCTTTGTTAGGAGAACTATGATCGATCCAGACCACACCGCACTCAAACCTAAAGGTGAGAAGAAAAAAGGCGGCAAGTAATCTGCATAAATAAAGAGGTAGGCGAAAGTCTACCTTTTTTCGTTTAAGTGGAGATATATTATGGGAAGAATTAGAGATCGTGGTAATGACGGTGGTGATGTTTACAGGTGGAATACACTTGCAAGGTTTGTGAATACTAATGGGTGGACTAGAGGCGCAGAGCTTGGTATCCACGATGGGGTTAATTATCGCTTCTTAATTAACAACTGCCCTAACCTACATCTAATCGGTGTGGACTTATACGAAGCACAACCAGAGAATAACGGACCTGAGAAGTGGACGCCCGGAGAAAACGGTCATCCATGGAAGCACGAAGACTACTATGACAGTATGCTATCTTTCTCAGTTGAACACCCAGACAGAACTATGATTATTAAAGACTACACCACAGAAGCGGCTAAGATGGTTCCTGATGGTACATTAGACTTTATATTCATTGACGCTGATCATGGGTATGAAGGTTGTCTAAGAGATATCAAGGCTTGGGATCAAAAGGTACGCAAAGGTGGTATTGTGTTTGGACACGACATTCACTTCCCAACAGTTACGCAAGCAGTAACAGAATTCTATGGGGAGAACTCATGGAACGTCGAAGATGATTTTATTTGGTGGGTGCAGAAGTGAACATCGAAAAGAAACTAAGCCAAATATGGATAGGTCCGAAACCACCACCACTCACTTGGATGCACACTTGGAGAGACAAACATCCTGATTGGGAGTATTCTATATTCGATGACAATATGCTAAAGTCTCGTAAATGGAAGAACCAACATCTTATCGAACACTATTACAACACAGGTAAGTGGCCAGGCGTGTCTGATTTGATTAGATACGAACTATTATATGAGCAAGGTGGGTTTTGGCCTGAGGCTGATATGACTTGCTTGGAGAACACAGAAGAGTTGTTTACTTCACCAGAAAACCATGCGTATTCTTGTTATGAAAACGAAAGAGGTAGGCATAACTTCATTCAACCCATTATGGCATGTAATCCAGAAAATGGATTTGTTAAACATGTTATAGACACATTACATATATTAACTCCGCAAGAACTAAGCCCAGAACCTTTTAGATCAACGGGTAATTTGTTCTTATCACGTCACGTTCCTCATTGGATGCACCAACTTACAGTATGGCCTAGCCACTATTTTATCCCACTATTCTACATTGGTGGTGCTAAGAGATATGACGGACCTGATAAGGTATATGCTGACCACAAGTGGGGTTCGACAGGACATGCGAATAGTGTAACATATGATAAGGGTGTATAATGTACGTAAGCCACAAATATAAACTAATATTCCTAAGAACGCCAAAGACTGCTAGTAGTAGCCTGTCAGAATTCTTTATTAAGAATATACCTGATACTGATGCAATCTACACACCAGTAGAAGACTCTGGTATTGGTGGTACTTTAAGTAAACAAATTACAGACAAATACAGAATAAATTTTGCATACTATCATTTTACCTTACAGGATTTGGTGGATAACAATATCATAACATTACAACAGGCGCTCGAATATAGATCAATAGCAGTTATTCGCAATCCTGTGGATAGACAGAAAAGCTTCTATTACTTTTACAAAAGATGGAAGCAAGCTGGTTCTGAACCATCTTTGGCACAATACAAAGCATGGACACCAAAAGGTTTCTTTAGCGGTGAACCAAACTCTGGTATATTACAGTCTAACATATTAAAATGTAGTGGGGAGATACAAGGCGAATATTGGTTGTATCCAAACATAGGGAACGAACTAAGCCAACTGATGCGAGAACTAAATCTACAAGTAACACATGCGTTGCCAAACCACAAAAACGATTTTAGAAAAAATAGAGAAAATGAGATTGTTTTTGATGAAGAAGCCATGGAAACATTATCAAAACGTTTTGGTGCAGACATAGAATTGTACAATGATTTGGCAGAGGAAACATACGTATGAAAGCATACATATTAAAAATTGACAATAAGATTA
>Ga0228622_1000760_pt1 | contig 16049 bp, 14 predicted proteins | sample 26DmetaG_FD_186035 | JGI IMG/M metagenome (GOLD analysis project Ga0228622, IMG submission 186035) | Seawater microbial communities from Monterey Bay, California, United States - 26D | ecosystem: Environmental > Aquatic > Marine > Coastal | place: USA: California | collected 2016-10-01
TGGTAGTTATTCTCTTATATTGTTTTTTAGCTACAGACATAATGGTATTAATTAGGTTTTGTAAAAGTACTAAATATCATCAGATATAAATCTAGTTTAATTTAGGCATAAGAGAATCATATATTTCGTTTTATAAAACGAGGGTTTCTTCTAGCTGTTCAATTAACTGTAAAGGCCATAATTAATAGAGAGGTATAAAAATAATGTATATTTGATTTTTAGAAAAAACGCCTAAATCATGAATTTTTTACCGGAAAAAATAGATGATTATTCAGTTAATCATTCTCAAATAGAGCCCTTAATATTACAAGAGTTAACTAAAGAGACTTGGCAGAAAATAATCAATCCAAGAATGTTAAGTGGTGCTTTTCAAGGTCGTGTTCTTTCAATGATTTCTAAGCTAGTACAGCCAAAAAACATTCTAGAAATAGGTACCTATACCGGATATTCAGCAATTTGTATTGCAGAAGGCCTATCTGACGATGGAAGCATTGACACTATTGATAAAAATGAAGAGTTAGTAGATCTACAAAATAAGTATTTTGAAAAATCTGGGTATCGAAGTAAAATTTCTCAACACGTAGGCCCTGCTTTAGAAATTATTCCTACTTTAAATAAAAAATTTGATTTCGTTTTTATTGATGCTGATAAATCTAATTACAGTAATTATTTTCATTTAATTATTGATAAAATGAATAAAGGAGGGGTTATTTTATCTGATAATGTTTTATGGAGCGGAAAAGTTGTAGAGAAATTAGACCCAAAAGATCAAGATACTAAAGCTCTTTTAGAATACAATAGATTGTTAAATACTGATAGCAGGGTTGAAACCGTTTTATTGCCGATAAGAGACGGGCTTACTATTAGCAGGGTGTGTTAAAAAAATAATAGCTAACGGTTCATTGTCGTATTAAAGAGCAATCCATTAGACAGGTAGGTGGATTTTTTTTACGAATGTTTTTAAAAAAAACTATTTAAAATTTCGTTTAATTGGACCTGTCATTTCGTCGAGACTTTCTTTTGCGTTACTAATTTCTTTTTTGATTCCCTTAGCTAAGTCGGTATCTATTCCTTGGTCTTTTGCACTATCGTTTATTTCCTTTTTAATATCATTTGTGGCATCTTTTACTTGACGCATACCTTTACCTAGACCTCTAGCAATTTCAGGAATTTTATCGGCACCAAATACCATAACCACAATAAGAACGATAATAAAAATTTCCGGACCACCAATAAATAGAAAACTTCCTAACATAAGACCACAAATATAATAAAGATTGAATATAAAAGACCAGAATACTTATAGAACAGTTATTGCATTTATTTTTTTGTTAACATGCGCTTTATTTCGTTCAATTTCATGAGTGCTTCAATAGGGGTTAGGGCATCTAAATTGGTTGTCAATATTTCTTCACGCAAGTCTTCAAGTAATGGATCATCTAATTGAAAGAAACTTAGTTGCATGTTATCATCTTGAACATTTTTTAAGGTGTCTTTCACCTCTTCACTTGTTTGTTTTTTTTCTAATTGCTTAAGTATTTTAGAGGCTCTGTGAATTACTTGATTTGGCATTCCGGCCAATTTAGCAACATGAATCCCAAAACTGTGATTGCTTCCGCCAGCAACAAGCTTTCTTAAGAAAATAATAGTGTCTTTTAATTCTTTAACAGAAACATTATAGTTTTTAATGCGCTCAAAAGTAGTTGTCATTTCATTCAACTCATGATAATGCGTTGCAAAAAGTGTTTTTGCTTTAGAAGGATGTTCGTGTAAATATTCTGCAATTGCCCAAGCTATTGAAATTCCATCATAGGTTGAAGTTCCTCGCCCAATTTCATCTAATAAAACTAAACTTCTTTCAGAAATATTGTTAAGAATAGAGGCAGTTTCATTCATTTCTACCATAAAAGTAGATTCTCCCATAGAAATATTATCACTTGCGCCTACTCTCGTAAAGATTTTATCAACTACACCAATTTTTGCGTTCTGAGCAGGAACATAACTACCCATTTGAGCTAAAAGAACAATTAATGCTGTTTGTCTAAGAATTGCAGACTTACCAGACATATTTGGCCCAGTAATCATTATAATTTGTTGCTGGTTCCTGCTTAATACAAGATCGTTTGCAATATATTCTTCACCAATTGGGAGTTGTTTTTCTATGACAGGATGACGACCATTTTTAATTTCTATATCAGTACTTTCGTCAACTACTGGACAAACATAATTATTTGAAATAGCTAAAACCGCAAACGACAACAAACAATCTATTTGAGCAATTGTTTTTGCATTGTGTTGAATGGGTTGAACAAATTGTATAATATATTGAACTAAATCTGTAAAAAGCCGTTGCTCTAATTCTTTAATTTTTTCTTCTGCGCCTAGAATTTTTGTTTCATATTCTTTAAGCTCTTCAGTAATGTATCTTTCTGCATTAACTAGGGTTTGTTTTCTAACCCATTCGTCAGGAACTTTATCCTTATGTGTATTTCTAACCTCAATATAATACCCAAAAACATTATTAAAAGCAATTTTTAAACTTGGAATTGCTGTCCTCTCACTTTCTCTAGCGAGCATACGATCTAGATACTCCTTTCCCGAACTAGAAATTGCTCGTAAATCGTCTAATTCTTGAGAGACCCCACTAGCAATAGCCCCCCCTTTATTTATATTTACCGGGGCATTGTCAAATAAAACCGCATCTATTCTTGAAATTATATTAGAACAATCTAAAAATTGATGACCAAGATTTTTAATGGATTTATTTTTACTTGCTAAAGCCTTTTCCTTTATTGGTAAAACAGCGTTTAAAGAATCTTTTAATAAAACCGTTTCTCTTGGGGAAACTTTACCCGTTGCCACTTTAGAAATTAAGCGCTCTATGTCACTGATTTGTTGTAATTGATATTGAATTGCCTCAAGGAAATCGTCATTTTCTATGCAATATTTTACCAACTCATGCCTGTAATGAATTTTGCCTACATCCTTTAAAGGTAGCGCTAACCAACGTTTTAACAATCTCCCTCCCATAGGAGATATTGTTTTGTCGATAACATTGAGTAAAGTAACAGCGTTTAAAGAATTTGGATGATACAGTTCTAAATTTCGAATTGTAAAACGATCCATCCAAACATAATTATCTTCAGCAATTCTACTAATATTTTGAATGTGTTTTAATTTGTTGTGTTGTGTTTCTGACAAATAATATAACACTGCCCCAGCGGCTATGATTCCTTCGGGCAATTCTTGAACGCCAAACCCTTTTAAAGAGTTGACATCAAAATGAGTGTTTAAAGTTTCGAATCCATAATCTTTTTGAAAAACCCAATCCTCTAAGTAAAATGTATAAAAACGATCTTCAAAGAGCTCTTTAAACTTTTGTTTGTATTGTTTTTGAACCAACACTTCAGATGGGCTAAAATTCTGAAGTAGCTTGTCGATATACTCCTCGTTTCCTTGAGCTAACAAATATTCTCCTGTAGAAACATCTAAGAAAGAGACACCTAGTAGTCGTTTTCCAAAATGAACAGCGGCTAAAAAATTATTAGATTTTGATTGCAGTACTTCATCATTTAATGAAACCCCCGGGGTAATTAATTCTGTAACACCACGTTTTACAATGGTTTTTGTCATTTTTGGATTCTCCAATTGATCACATATAGCTACACGCATTCCAGCTTTTACCAATTTTGGTAAATAGGTGTTCAAAGAATGATGTGGAAATCCCGCTAAAGCTGTTTCAGTTTCACTTCCAGCACCTCTTTTGGTGAGAATAATTCCTAAAACACCAGCTGCCTTTACAGCATCGTCACCAAAAGTTTCATAAAAGTCACCAACACGAAAAAGTAACATTGCATCTGGATACTTTCCTTTGATCGCATTGTATTGTTTCATTAAAGGCGTTACCTTTTTGGTGGTAGATTTTGCCAAATTTTAGAATTTTTCAGTTAGTTTTACTGTTGTTTGCAATAAGTGTTTAAAGATAGAACTTTTTATGAGAAAACTAAGAAATAACGAACTAGGACGAATCTCCGTTTCTACGTTTAAAAAGACGACTAAAACACCCATTATTGTAGTCCTTGATAATATTAGAAGTTTAAATAATATTGGTTCTGTTTTTAGAACAAGTGATGCATTTTTGGTTGAGAAAATTTACCTGTGTGGAATAACTGCCAAACCTCCGCATAGAGATATTCATAAAACAGCTTTAGGAGCAACTGAATCTGTTGATTGGGAGCATAAAGAGGATGCATTAACTCTTGTAAAAGAATTAAGAGCTAAAGGAATTGAAGTAGCTGTGATAGAACAAGTAGAAAATAGTGTAATGTTAGACGAGTTTACTCCACGCACCAATAAAAAAATTGCCGTTGTGTTTGGAAACGAGGTAAAAGGAGTGCAACAGGAAGTTGTTTCCGCTGCAGATTATTGTGTTGAAATTCCTCAGAAAGGAACTAAACATTCTTTAAATATTTCTGTAAGTTGTGGAGTGGTTCTTTGGGATTTATTCCAAAAGTTACAGTAATTTTATATTCCTAGAATACTCTTAGCAATCATAAAATAAATTAAAATTCCAAAAATATCATTACTTGTTGTAATAAATGGACCTGTAGCAATTGCAGGATCTATTCCTCTTTTGTCTAGAAATAATGGCACAAAAGTTCCTATTAACCCAGCAACAATAATAACCGCTACAAGAGAGACTGAAATGGCCAAAGCAGTATTCACTTTACCTTCACACAACCAAACAAAACCAAATAAAAATATAGCCAGCACAATTCCGTTAAGAGCCGCCAATAACATTTCTTTTATTAATCGGCTATTAATACTTCCTTTAACATCGTCATTTGCTAATCCTTGAACAATAATTGCCGATGATTGCACACCCACATTTCCAGCCATTGCAGCAATTAAAGGTGTAAAAAAGAATAAAACTGCATTTTCTTCAAAAGTATTTTCAAACATTTGCATAATTAAAAAGGCACCTACCCCTCCTAAAAGCCCTAAAAATAACCAAGGTAATCGCGCTTTGGTTAGCTGTAAAATACTATCATCGGCTTCAACATCTTGTGTTAAACCAGCAGCTAATTGATAATCTTTATCTGCCTCTTCTTTTATAATGTCTACGATATCATCAATTGTAATTCTTCCCAATAAAACACCATTGTTATCTACAACAGGAATAGCTTCTAAATCATATTTTCGCATTTTATTAGAGACTTCATCTAGGTTGTCATGAACATTTACAAAATCAACTTTAGGGATATAAACCTCTGAAATAGCTGTTTTTGTTGAGGTTATTAGCAAGTCTTTTAAAGATAATCGCCCTTTTAACTTCTCATTATCATCTACAACATATATAGAATGAACTCTTGTTACCTCTTCTGCCTGTAATCGCATCTCTCTGACACATTTAAGAACGTTCCAGTTTTCATTAACCTTTACCAGCTCTTTTGCCATTAAACCACCGGCAGAATCTTCGTCATAGGTAAGTAGTTCCTCAATTTCTTTTACATGTTCCTCATCTTCAATTTGAGACATTACCGCCTCTTGTCTTTCCTCTGATAGTTCTCCAATAATATCCGCTGCATCATCAGAATCAAGCTCTTCAACTTCTTCGGCAATTTCTTTAGCAGAGAGCTTTTGAAGAATCTTTTCACGAATATCCTCATCAAGTTCCATAAGAACAGCAGAAGTTTTTTCGCTATCAATAAGTTTTATAATGTAGATAACATCATCAAAAGTAAGTTCATCTAAAATTTCGGCAACATCAGCGTAGTGCATCTCCTCAAACAAAGCAATAATTGGCTTGTCATTAGAGGCTTCTATATAAGAAGTAATGTTTGCTAAAAGTTCGTTTGTGATTTCAAATGACATCAGTTGCTATTTTATGCGTGAGTTTAATAAACTCGTTTACAGACAATTGTTCAGGTCGCATCGCAAATATAGTATCTTCTTTTAAGGTATCCGAAAGTTTAAAAGACTTTAAACTACTTCTCAACATTTTTCTTCGTTGATTAAAAGCTGTTTTTACAACTCTAAAAAATAACTTTTCATCTACAGGCAGAGAAAAATCTTTTTTTCTAATAAGCCGTATAACACCAGAATCTACTTTTGGTGGAGGATTAAAAACCGATGGCGGAACTGTAAACAAATACTCTACATCGTAAAAAGCTTGTGTTAGTACAGATATAATTCCATACACCTTACTTCCCTCCTTTTCTGCAATTCTTTTAGCAACTTCTTTTTGAAACATACCAGATAGTTCGGGAATGTATTCTCGATTTTCAATGGCTTTAAATATAATTTGAGATGAAATATTATAGGGGTAATTCCCGATAACAGCAACTTGCTTTTTATTAAAGAAAGTTGGGATATCTTGTTTTAAAAAGTCTCCTTCAATAATTTTAAATTTAGCATTTGAGGTGTCTAGGTTTACATGTTCATTTTTAAAATCATTATTTAAGTATGCAACTGAATCCCTGTCAATTTCTATAACATTAATTTGTGCCTCACTTTTTAATAAATACTTTGTTAACACACCCATTCCTGGACCAATTTCTAGAACAGTGTCATATCCAACCTCAGACAAAGAATTTGCAATATTTTTTGCAGTGTCTTCATCGTTTAAAAAGTGTTGCCCTAGATGTTTTTTTGCTTTAACTGTCATTTCTTTTTTAACGTAACATTAGAAAGTAATATGAGGCTTACTCCTAGTCCACACAAAAAACCTCCAATTGTATCTTGCGGCTCTGTACCCCAGTATAAATATCCCGTGAATCCTCCAGAGATAAGAAGCGTGACACCCGCATAAACAATTATGCGCCTAGAAGATATTGTTTTCAATTTCATATTTAATTATGTGAGCTCGGTGGAAAAAATTCTTTAACAACCTTTAATTCTGTTCTAAACGAGATCATTTTATCTGCAAATCTCTTCATGCTTTCACCTCTTAATTTTGGGGCATAAAGAGTGTAGTAGTCATTTAAATTCTCCTTAGTATTTGCTGTATATTGGATAGAGTAAGTAAACCCACCCATTTCTTCTTCTACTAGAACTTGTGTTAATTTTGCGGCAATAAAACTTCCAGTAGCTAATACGTCTTGTATGTGATTTTGAATCCAAGAAAGCCACTCTTTATGAACGCTTTCGTCTATATTTACTGTAACATTATATATGTACATAGGCTTTTAAAATGGTAAAAATTAAGAAGTTGATTTAATTAATCACATCTCCTCTAAGTTCTCGGTATTTTTTTCTGGCATTAACTAAGTAAATACTAGAAGGTTTATCAAAGATAATTTTTTGATAGTATTCTGACGCTTTTTGATAGTCTTTTATATTATTTTTATAGATTTCTGCCAAAAGATAATAAGAATCATCTACTAATATTCCATCAACATTAATAGAAATAATTTTTAAAAGATTTCCAATAGCCTTATTGTATTGTTTTTCTTTGAGATAAATGGAAGCTTGATTAAACATAGCTTCATCTTCAATAGTTTGTCCCTGATACTTTTCTAAGATTTTGTTGTATGTTAATATTGCTTCAATATTTTTATTTTGATAGGCTAATAAGTCAGCTTTCGCAAAATCGATTAACCCTGAAGGAATAGAATCTTTAGGCTCATTATCTGAAATAATTAAAAATAAATCAACTGCATCATTAGCAATAAGCTGTGTTGTGGATCCTTTAAGAATTTTCAACTGAGATTTTGCCCATTTAAAGTCACCCTTAAAATAAGATGTTTGTGCTACTTTAAATCGTGCTTCTTGAGCTAGTGGGTGGTTTTTTAATTGTGTTTGTACCTGAGAAAAATAGAGAAGTGCTTTATTAAACCTTCCTGTAAACACTAATACTTCTCCTAGTTTTAATTTAATTTCAGCAGTTTTAAACTTTGAAGAAGAAAGGGTTATAGCCTTCTCTAGTACTTTTATAGCCTCAACAGGATTGTTTTTTTTGAAAGTTAAATAGTTTGCGAATTCTAATTGAATTTCTAAAGTATTTCTATTTACACCATATTTTTGAAGCACCTTTTCAAAAAAGGAACTGTACTCTTTTTCTGCATTTTTTGTCATTATTTTTAAAAGAAACAATTCCGCAGTTAATTGCTCTTCAATAAAGTTGGTTTTTTCAAGAATAAATTCAAAACACTCTTTTGCAGTCTTGGTATTGTTATTCTCAAAAGCAATTTTCCCCAATCTAAACATAGTTTCGATATAATTAGGATCCCTGTTAAAAAGTGCTTTTTCTTGAATAAAGGCTTTGTTATATTCTTTTTGTTTGGTGAAAAGCCAGCTTAATAATTCGTTCCATGCATTTTTTGGGTTACTTATAGACCTCCTTAGTAGAGATTTCTTAAAAGCAACATTATTATTATTCGACGCATCTTCATTTATATACTTACTAACGTATCGTTGAACTCCAGTTAGATATCCTTCATTTTTATCTATGAGCGCTATATAAAACTCAAACATTTTTTCAAATTCTCCTTTCTCTCCATAAATTTGAGCTATCTGAAATTCATAACTCGCATTTTCATTAAGTTTCATTGTTTTAGAATATGCTGCAATAGCATAATTAAGTAGATTATTTTGCTGGAACATTCTTCCCATAATTGGACCTAAACCCGGATCTGAATCGATGGCTTTAATTGCAAAGTCATATTCTTCTTTTGCTAAAATTGATTTTTTTTGACGATCAAAGTTATAACCAATTTCTATTCTTAAATACTGTTGAGAAGGATTTTTGAGTAATTTCTCTCGAAGGTGATTTTCAGCCTTTTTATAATTATTTGTTTCTTGGTAACAAGTAATTAAACGTTTTAGGTACCTCGTGTTGAAAGGGTTATTTTTTTCTAGAGTTTCGAATAGTTGAGAAGCTTTTTCATACTCCCCTTCTCTGAAATAATTTTCAGCTAAAGAAGAATTATTTTGACTGTAAGCCAAATAGGACACAAAGAATGTTAATATGAGAAAAAGTTGCTTCATCTCTATCAAAGATAATCAACTCAAATGTTAAATTTTATTAAACTTCTTTTATTTTCCACAGTAATTTTTAAAACTTTGGCATACTTCTTGGAGTATTTTTTTTATCAATTTTTAACCTCAATTATAAAATAAAAAAATGAAAAAAATTGTATTAGTAGTATTATTATCAACATTAACATCTTGTCAAGACAATGAAACACTAAGCCAAGATCAGGCAGCTTTAGACTTACAAGATATGTTTACTGAAATAGAAAGTATGGTAAACACTATTAGTTGTGACAATTCGGATGATTGGACTTTTATAGGTTACGGTAGTAAAGTTTGTGGAGGTGTTGTCGGATATATTGCTTATCCAGAATTTATTGATACTCAGTTATTTATTGAAAGAATAGAAGCTCATAAACAAGCACAAGAAGATTTTAACAAAAAATTTCAAATTGTTGGTACATGTGATGTTCCACGTGAACCAACAGATGTACTATGTGATGACGGAGTGCCTAAATTTGTGTATTAAATTTTTAGATGCGTTAGAATAAACAACGATACAACCCCAAAATAAGAATTAAAATGAATGAACTAACTGAAAGATACGAAAAAGCGAAACAAAACTCAATAGATTTTATGAGAACAGGTCAAATAACCAATTACTTTAATGCACTTTTAGAAATGAATAAGTACAGAAGGTTACTTAACGCTGTTATGGCTAATTAATAATTGAAAAACCTGTATAAGGCACTAAAACCTCAGGTATTTTTACACCCTCTTCTGTCTGGCAATTCTCTAAAATTGCCGCCAAAACTCTTGGAAGCGCTAAAGAGCTACCGTTCAATGTGTGTACTAACTGATTTTTACCTTCTTTGTTTTTAAAGCGTAATTTCAGTCTATTTGCTTGAAATGTTTCAAAATTTGAGGCAGAACTGACTTCTAACCACTTGTCTTGGGCCGCAGAGAACACTTCAAAATCATAGGTTAATGCGGCTGTAAAACCTGTATCTCCTCCACACAATCGAAGTATGCGATAGGGTAGTTTTAATTCTTTTAAAATTTCTTTAATATGTGTTACCATACCATCTAACGCTTTATAAGAATTATCAGGGTTTTCTACTCTAACAATTTCAACTTTATCAAATTGGTGCAAACGATTTAAACCTCTTACATGAGCACCATAACTTCCTGCTTCTCGTCGAAAACAAGGCGTATATCCGGTAGCCATGATTGGCAAATCGTTTTCATTTACCAAGTTTCCGCGATACATATTAGTGATAGGCACCTCTCCAGTTGGAATTAGATATAAATCATCAACACCAACGTGGTACATTTGCCCTTCTTTATCTGGCAGCTGCCCTGTTCCAATTCCTGATGCTTCATTAATCACATGTGGCACTTGATATTCCGTATAACCAGCAGCAGTATTCTTGTCCAAAAAATAGCTAATTAAAGCCCTTTGAAGCCTCGCTCCTTTTCCTTTGTAAACTGGAAAACCAGCACCTGTAATTTTTGTACCTAGTTCAAAATCTATAATGTCATATTTTTTAACTAATTCCCAATGTGGTAGAGCGTTTTTATCGAGCTTAGGAATTACTCCCGCTCTAAAAACCTCTTCATTGTCTTCTTCAGTTTGTCCTGATGGTACAGATATATGAGGAATATTTGGAATTTGAAATAACAGTTTTTGAAGCTCTTTTGTATACGTGTTTAATTGATCTGTGTAGTTTTTAGATTGTTCTTTAAGCTTTTTGGTTTTCTCTTTAGCAAGCGTAGCTTTTTGAACTTGTCCTGTTTTGAACAACTCTCCAATTTCTTTTGAGAGCGCGTTTGATTCCGCTAAAGTATTGTCTAATAAAACTTGAATATTTCTTCTCGTTTCATCTGTATCCAAAACGCGTGCTAAAATTTCCTTAGCATTAACAAAATTTCTTTTAGCTAAGCCCTCTAAAACTAATTTTTGATTGTCTCTAATAAACGGAACTTGTAACATAATTTGTATTAATTATAAGAGTTCAAAGATATAGTAAGTGAATCAATATCACAATGTGTTATATGCGATTGTTTGAAAGGTAAGAAATCGCATTTTCTTTATCTATGTTTAATTGCTTAACTAGTTCCTCAACCGAATTAAACTTTTGCTCCTCTCTTAGAAAATGAATAAACTTAATAGTAATTTTTTTACCATAAAGGTCATCATTAAAATCAAATAAATGTGCCTCAATAGTTTGATGCTTCCCAAGAACGGTTGGATTAAAACCAATATTCATTATTCCATAAAACACAACATTATTAATTTGTGTTTTGATGATATAGACTCCTTTACTTGGCACTAACTTATAGGATTCTTCAACCTCTATATTTGCTGTTGGAAAACCAATTGTTCCTCCTAATTGTTTACCACTTACAATAATACCACTAAGCATATATTGATATCCAAGGTAAGCATTCGCTGTTTTTAAACTCCCTTCTTTTAGTGCAGTTCTTATTTTTGTGGAACTTACAGAAACATCGTCAATGTCTTGAGCAGGAATTTCTTCGATATCAAAATCATATAATGAACTATATTCTTTTAATTGATGAATATTACCCTCTCTATTTTTACCAAAATGGTGATCATAACCAATAATTAACTTCGAAGTATTCAGCTTATTTACTAAGATATCTCTTACAAAGTCAAGAGCAGTAAGTCTAGAAAACTCCTTACTAAAGGGGTGTATAATTAAATAATCTAAGCCCATTTTTTCTAGAAGCATAGATTTTTCATCTAATGTGTTTAATAATAAAATAGTTTTATCTTTTTGTAACACCATTCGTGGATGAGGGAAAAAAGTTAAAAGCACAGACTTCTTACCTTCTTTATTCGCTGTGGATATAAGGTTTTTTAAAATTTTTTTATGACCAATATGAATTCCATCAAAAGTACCAATGGTAACAATTGTTTTTTCTGAAGAATTAAAGGCAGCAATAGATCGAATAATTTTCAATAGAAGAATAATTAAAACACAAAGTTACAACTCATTAATCAATATTACCGAAGTCTAGAACAAAATAAGATTATCTTAAAAAAACAGGCTAAGACTATGTAATTACTCAAAAATATTACAAAAATATTACAAAAATCAAAAAAAATCGTACATTCGTCTTTGTTAATAAACAATTTATATCATGATAAAAAAGACAATTTTCTTTGCATTTGTTATGCTTGCTAGTGCAACAATGCTAGCACAAACCACCATTACGGGTGTTGTTAAAGACGCACAAACAGGTGAAACACTTTTAGGAGCTAATGTTAAAGTTTCTGGAAAAGCAATAGGAACAACAACAGACTTTGATGGTAAATTTTCACTCAAAGTAGCTGATGCTCCTCCATTTACAGTTGAAATTTCTATGCTCGGCTTCAAGGCAGTAAATGTAGAAATTACAAAAAACAATCAAACAGTAAATGTTAGTCTTCAAGAAGATGCAACATCTTTAGAAGAAATTGTGTTTTCTGCCTCAAGAAGAAAACAAAAAGTACAAGAAGCACCAGCTTCTGTATCTATCATTACACCAAAAGATATCTTAAATTCAGCAGCAGCGGTTGACCCTGTGATGAATTTAGCAAATATTGCTGGAGTTCAGATGCAACAACAATCTGCAAATACTATTAATATAGAAATGCGTGCAGGTTCGGGAGTATTTGGAACGTCTACATTTCCAATATTAGATTATCGTTACCTAGTTACACCTTCTGCAGGAACTTTTCAAAGTTACCAGTCAGGTATGTCAAATATAGACATCCAAAGAGTTGAGGTTGTTAGAGGAGCTGCTTCGGCCCTATATGGTCCTGGTGTTACTTCAGGGGTAGTTCATTTTATGTCTAAAAGTCCAATAGACCACCCTGGTACTACGGTTGAAATGCTAGGAGGTACCTTAAGTACAACTGGTATGACTGTTAGACATGCTTTTAAAAACGATAACGATAAATTTGGTTTTAAAGTTAACGTAAGATATATGAAAGGAAAAGACTTTGAACTAGATCCAGTGGCAGACGCTGATTTTATTTCAGGTTTACAAACTACTATTTCTCAGCCAGCGATTGTAAATGGTAGAGTTGATCCAACTCAACCAGGAGAACAATTATTATCGCTTTCAGATTTAGATGATAATGGAGATGGAAACCCTTTAGCAACAGAATATAGTAATTATTCAGCTAACGTTCATTTAGAATTCAGACCTACAGATGAAACTACAGCTTTTCTTTCAGGAGGATTTGCTCAAGGAGGTGGATTATTCTTTAATTCACAAGGAGCAGGATATCAACAAGGAAAAGACTACTGGGTTCAAGGTAGAATTCAATCAGGAGGTTTATTCGCTCAAGTATATTACAACTATAATAATGGTGGTGATGAAGAAAATCCAACTTTTTTATACCAAACAGGTTTAAGACAAGTTGCTGAGAGAAACTCTTTAGAGGCTCAACTTCAATATAACTTTGACATCCCAAAATTTTTAAACTCAAACTTTACCATAGGTTCTGACTACAGAAACTCTAAATCTATGACGGCAAATACATTGTATGGTATAAATGAGGATAGAGATGATTATATTATTACTGGAGCTTACCTTCAAGGAACTTCTCAAATTAGTGATCAATTAGAGATAACTTATGCAGGAAGATACGACAAGTTTAATTTCATTGACGAAGGAGCATTTGCACCAAGAGTTGCTATAGTTTATAAAGCAAACGACAATCACACGTTTAGAGCTTCATTTAACAGAGCAAATACTGGGCCCTCAGCATTACAACAAAATATAGATTTCCCTGTGTCTGTTATAGCACCTGGAATAGCAGATGTTTGGTTATCTGGACAGTATGCAGCTCAAGTATTTCCTGATAATCCAACAATAGATTTATCAATTCCTGGGTTACCTGACCTTCCTTACGGAACAACACAATTTCCTTTAGCTTATGCTTATGGGGCTGTAGCTGCACCTACATTAGGAGCATTGTATAATGGTTTAGCTGGAAATCCTTTCTTAGGAGTGGTTCAAAACTTTTTCAACACATATGCTGGAGGTACAGGAGGTACTGGACAATTAGTTGGTTATAATTTATTTAATGGAGAGCCAATGAATGAATTGACTCCTACAGGACGATCTGCAGTAGAAACTTTAAATTCTTTTGAAGTAGGGTATAAAGGGTTAATCGCAAATAAATTGTCTTTAGCTATAGATGTATATACTTACGAAAGAAAAGGGTTTACACAATTTACAGCTATCGGTCCAACATATAACTTGGTAGGAGCTGATTTTGCAAATGACTTAGGTGCTCAAGTTGCAGGAGATTTTGCTTCAAGCCCAGGAGTAATTGCAGACATGGAGGCATTTTATGCCTCACAAGGATGGCCATTAACAGGTATTCCTTCATTTGGTATTCCTTCATCATCTGACGCTATTGCTGGTTTAGCAGGAGCTGCAGGAGGAGCTTTTGCTCAAGGAGGAGCAGGTTTTGATGCACAAGTAGCTCCATTATATCCAATAATTGGAACTGTAGAAACAACAGCTGTACCTCAAGGTGATGGCTTAATGCATATTCCTGCAGGATACCGTCGTTTTGATGGTGCTACAAGAAGTCATGTAGGTGCTGATATGTCAATGGAATACTTTTTAAATGATAACGTAACGTTGTGGTTAAATAGTTCTTGGTTAAGTCAGAATGAATGGATTCCTGGAGAATCTAATGATGACGATCTTCCATTTTCATCTTACTTAAATGCTCCAAAATTCAAATACAGAGCAGGTGTTCAATATTCAAAAGATAAAGTAAGAGGTTCACTCGCATTTCAACATGACGATTCTTTCAACTCTAACCAAGGATTTTTCTCAGGTGAGGTTCAAGAGAAGAACTTATTCGATATTAATGTAGGATATAATGTTTCAGAAAATTTAAAATTAGATTTATCTGCTACAAATGTTTTAGATCAGAAATATAGAGCGTTTCCAACGATGCCAGTAATAGGTCGTAGAACTGTTCTTAAATTAACTTTTGATTATTAAAAACAAAAGGTTTTAAACAAAAAAGGCGACCATATGGTCGCCTTTTTTATTTAATTAACGTTAGCAAATAATTGATAAGGAGGGTTAATTCTTTTGGCGGGTTATCATCATCAAAACCACTATTAGTATATATTTTTCCATTTAAAATTACCGCTACATTAGTATACATGGCACTATCGAACTGGTATTTATTCGATGGAGCTTTTAGTTGGTTAATTGTATGGAGAAGAATTGAAAGAGAAACAAATGAGAAGTGTTTTTTTCATGTTAGTGTTTTCGTAAAGGTAAAGAAAACAACATTTTTAATTGTAACAAGAGTTTTGTAAGGCAATTAGCTTAACATTAGTATTGCTTTTTGTAAGCCCTTAATAAAAACATCAATTTCTTCTTTAGTATTGTAAAACGCAAAAGAGGCTCTTACGGTTCCAGGAATTTTATAAAACTCCATAATGGGCTGAGCACAATGATGCCCCGTTCTGACGGCAATCCCTAATTTATCTAAAATAGAACCAATATCATATGGGTGAATGTTAGCGACATTAAATGAAATAACAGCTGTTTTGTTAGCAGTTCCATAAATTTTAATGCCATTAATTTTTAATAATTCTTGGGTTCCATATTCAAGGAGTTCTTGCTCGTATTTATTGATGGCATCAAAACCAATGGAGTTCATATACTCTACTGCAACCCCAAAAGCAATACCTCCACAGATATTTGGAGTTCCTGCCTCAAATTTATGCGGTAACCCTGCATAGGTGGTTTTTTCGAAAGAAACAGTCTCAATCATCTCTCCACCCCCTTGATATGGTGGTAATTTTTCTAGCCATTCTTTTTTACCGTACAATAGACCAATCCCAGTAGGACCACAAATTTTGTGCGCGGAAGTTACATAAAAATCAACGTCTAATTTTTGAAAATCAACTTTCATATGGGGTGTAGATTGAGCCCCATCAATTAAGACAGCCGCTCCAACAAGGTGAGCTTTATCAATAATTTCTTTTACAGGATTTATGGTTCCTAATGCATTTGAAATA
>Ga0228622_1000764_pt1 | contig 15940 bp, 10 predicted proteins | sample 26DmetaG_FD_186035 | JGI IMG/M metagenome (GOLD analysis project Ga0228622, IMG submission 186035) | Seawater microbial communities from Monterey Bay, California, United States - 26D | ecosystem: Environmental > Aquatic > Marine > Coastal | place: USA: California | collected 2016-10-01
AGCTGTGAATGGGTAGGTGTGAACGGTTTCGAGGTGGCAAGAGTGGCAAGACGTCGGTTACGTAACGGCTTTTTATTTCGTGTTCACCGTTTTAGGACTCCCAAACACCGTGTTTACGACGCCTGGCGCGACAAATGCGCGACGGTCGCAACGCGGGGGCAGATTTACGAACGTTTTACACATTTTTAATCAAAACGCACACCAAAACCACATTTTTCTCACTCGTCAAAGGACTGTGCGCGAGGCCACATAAGCGCTACCCTATTGACACAGAAGAAGTTGAGTGCACGCGTTTCACAAATATCAAATTGAAACCATCACGTCGTGGTTTGAGTGATGGGCGAAAATACAACGTGATGGGCGAGAGGTCTAAACACATGGACAGTCAAGTTTGACATGGCATCGACAAAATGGACCTGGGCTTCATCTCGTTTCGCACGCGGCCGTAGAGACATTGTCTTTTTGTCTGTATGGACTAACAAATAACCTACTATACAGTAATATTATAGCATGACCTTATGAAGCTTCGGAAACTAGAACTTTTTTTGAACAGCTCTTCGATACTTTTGAGACGATGTCTTGTTCGTGGACAGTCAATTTCGACATGGCTTCATCTCGTTTCGCACGCGGCCGTCGAGACATGGTCACTCGTGCTTCAGGCACTCGTCGATGTCCACAGATGGAAAGACCGCCCTGTAATGGTCTACCTTGGACGCCACGGCCGGCATCTCGACGAGCGTGAGATCCTTCTGTGTCAACATCTCGACGTTGTGCAGCGGCGACGTGTTGTTGCGCCGGAGCCACTCTTCGATGGCCCGGCGCGAGTATACATGCATGTCTCCTACAAGCATGACGGGGTCCACGAACAAGCAGTGCGTGATGGGACAGGTGATCTCTTCGATGTCGGGGACGTCGCTGTCGTGCTTGCAGTCGACATCGGTCGCGCCGTCGGTCGTGCCTTCTTCGTCGCGCTCCTCCGCACGGCGCTCCTTCTCTCGCACCCGCGTGCCGCCCCGACGACCCCGTCGACCTCGCCGATTCGATTTCTTCCCTTTTGTTGCGGCGTGCACATCCTCCGACGGCGAACCGATGTCGTCGACGGCGTCTTCGGTTGCTTCGGTTGCGCTCTTCGCGACGGGCGACGAAGGGATCGGTGCCGTCGTTAGTATGGAGTCGAATGGACACGGAGGCGTGCTTGGACTCGCCACGTCGTCGCATATCTCCCATGCGTTGCACGACGGGTATATGTATGTCCACTCTGCCAGTATGCAACCTGAAAACTTGATCCGCGTGTCTTCCACATCGTAGTCGCTCATTCCTTTGGCTGCGACATGCAGCGTCTCGATCTCATCGATCCATCGCAAGTGCTGCTCTTCGAACACATGTCTCGGAAGCTCATAGAGCAAGACGCACTCCCCTTCATCGACGACGTCGCCGACCTTGAACGTGGTATACATCTTGATTCCTTCGATGCCGTATATCAGAATGATGCGATCGAGACCCACGAACCTGTCCCAGAGGCGTGGCGTCGTGCCATTGAGAAGCTCTCCCAGCGCTTCTGTACTTTCGACGCGATTCGTCGTCGTCGGGAACGTCAACACCGCGTAATCGGGTACGTAATAAGAACGACCTCCAAACGAGACTACCAACGGTCCCTGGAAAATGTCGAGGTGGGCTCTCTTCATGTAGCCCGCGTGGTGCATGTGTGTCGAAATGTAGGTGGTGTCGTCGACGCACCAGCACTGCGGAGCAAAGCGCCACTTGTCCGCGGCGCACCAGGGCGCTTCGTACTCATAGTCGATGGGCACTTGGGAAGGGCGCGTCAGGCTTGGGACCCCCGGCCGCGACTCGTACGTGTTGAGAAGGTAGTACAAGAACCGGTTTCGCACGGCTTTGTCCGTTTCTGGAGTGTGCAACCCCATCACTGCGAGGTGGTATAAAATGACGGTATTCTTCCATACGTACGCGCAGTCGTCGCCAGAGGAGTGCCACAGTATACACCAGAAGCTGTGACCTCCGATCCCGCAGAAGAGTTCTCTCACGTAGTTGGGAGGGCATTGCTGCACCAATTTGGCGATGCACCGAGACGCCTGCACGAGAACGGCCATTATGAGCGCCGGAGGTTCTCTCAAGACTCGGTCGTGTCTGATGAACGAACACACGACCTCTTCCATGCGGAAACGCCCGTCGACGCACCGGCCCTCCATGGAAGGACATCGATTCGTGAGTTCAGACATCATCACGTCGTCGTCGTAGTTGATGGCCATCGAAAGCCCGGCGGAGAGGACGTCGCGTTTCTTTATCTTTAGGCACTTGTTGTTTCGGAATATGAACGTCATGGCGCGGTCCAGCGCTTTTCGTGATATCACGTTGCAGACGCTGATGAGCTTGTGGTACAAAAAGTCCGTGTCTGGTGCATGCCAGCTGAGCATCTCGAAACACCCCACACGGCCCATGATGATCGCCACCATGAACGGACAGAGTCGTGGTCGTGAAGGGAATGCGCCCACTTGCATCAAGGCGTTCACGCTGGTGCATGCCACGGGGAGTATATGCTTGACATCTGACATGACGGCGTAGGTCGCGATATCGACATAGTCGATTGGGACGGTTGGATGGACGCCGTCGAACATGGCTTCGGGGTAGATGTCCTCTACGCGGATCGGCGTCTTCAGTTTGACCATCATCAGGTTCGCGTCGATGGAACCATAGTTGTCCATGTTTTCCTGACTGAATTTCTCCCATGCGTCGCGCGCCTGTAGTCTTCCACGAGTGCAACGAGCTAGGAGGGTACGAACCGACTGCTTGACATCCGGCCCGAGGGCGCTATGAATGTTGTTACGCAATGACAGGGAAAGTCTCTCATGAATCTGACGATCGACGACCTTGAAGTCGACGACCTTCGTGTTTTCTACCTTTCGAGAGTGCAGTGTCGCAAACATGCCCTCGTAGCGCGCCAAGTCATCAAAGTGGCGATGCATTGGCAATGGTGACGTGCGCGTACCAGATGTGCCGTTTCTACCTGCTTGGCACGACCGCGACGAGACGGGACAACAACGTCCTCGCGTTTCAGACGTCGGTTGGCGTTTTAAGACGTGAAACAAGTTTAGAAGTATTTAAAAAAACGTGGACAACTATGTTTCGATCACTCACGCAAACACGCCATCCAAACGGTGACAAGCGACAAGAAGAAAAGCGTGCGACTCACGGCGCGAAGCAGGCGAGTGGAAACAAGAGCGTTTGCGAGTGCACGTGCCGTCTCACGCTGCTCTCGTATTGATGGGAAGTGCACATTTACCAAACGATCGCCGCCCGTCACGCTCTGCGTCACACACACTCTGCACAGAGGGAGCATCGACTTGAGCTTCGCCACCACCCCGAGATCGGTCAGCGCGACCTTGACGAGTACACCGTCGTCGTCGACTCTGGCGACCGATTCTACCTCCATGTGGTCGTCTTTCAGTACATCTTCCACGAGCCGTTTGCAATCGGTTGGTGACATCTTATCGTTTCGGCACGCGAGCTGCAGGGAGCCGACCTCTACGGATGCACGTGACCATATTTCGACACTCGAAAGACGACGTGCACTATAGCGCAACGTTGTCGTCAGCACCGTGTGGCGGCGTTTGGCGAACTCGACGACTCGCCACCGGCAGCACGGCCCGCCAACACGATCGAGTTGAAGGAGGCAAGTGCTTCGATCTCTTCGACGGTCCTCGTGCCCGAGTGACTATGCGCGGCGGCTCGGCTTCTCACAAACTCGACGCACGAATCGTCGGACTGCAGACGCTCATCTGGGGGCACGGGGCGCGATACGTTCACGCACAGCTGCACCAGCAATCGCGCGTTGGCCTTCCATGCAGCCCTCTGTCGCTTGCAGGTACGCAGCTTTCCGCTTCTGCTCCCCCATGCCATCTGATCTCCCTCGACGCCAAGGGGCGAGATCGCCTTGTCGCTGCGCGGTTTACCTTCCTTACTCATGATGTCGGGCGCGGCGCTCGGTCGAAACAGCAAGCCTCCGTAGTTGCGATAGACCTGCACCGTAACGTCCATGGTCGACGACGCCACCAACAGGCTGAGCAGCTGGCGATACCCTCCAGGCATCAGTCCCACCAGCGCGCCGCGCGCCTTTTCCCAACGCCCCTCGCTCTGCTCCCTGTCGACTATCTTTGGTGCTACGTGCTGGGGCTGTATCTGCTCTGGCGCAAGCACGTACTCAAGGACGTGTCCCTCTTCGGGAGGCAGAGTCCCGTCCGGCGACGCAATATACCACGCCGCCCGCACCGCCTGTTCGAGATTCGTGGACACCTCGTCGATTTGAGAAAGGCTGAGGTCATAGCATCCGTTCATCTTTGTCAACGACGTGATGAGCGGGCATAGCTTCGGGAAGACGTAAGTGAAGAAGCGCTCCGAGTAACGGAGCGCCTCTTCCATGTCACGAGCGTCCAGCCCCATGTCGGTCAGCTGCAGCCCTTCCACAAGGTCGCCTCGCTCTCTCTGGACACGAGTCGCTCGATGAGCTTTCGAAGGCGCCGTCGCGTACGCGCTGAGGATGTGCGGTTTGGCGATGTCGAGAGACGTAGGGTACATGGCATTGACGAGCACCATGAAATCGGCCATCATTTGCATGCCGAGGCAGGGGGGTCGCCTCCCATGGAAGCTGGCTCCCAACTGATACACTTTCTCAAAGTGTGGGCTCGCGTCGCCGTATCGTTCCTCGATCAGTATCGCAAGCGTGGCGGCAATGTTGAAGAAGCTGTCGATGTGGTCGTCCGCGAGCTCAAACGGGTTGTCGGTGTAGTCGACCATCTGAGCTCGCGGAAAGAGCGGAGCTCGTAGAAGCGCGGCCTCCTCCAGCGTGTTGTCGTGCATGTAGCACCTGCCGTCTGTGTCCGAACGATCCGCTGCGTTTCTGAAGCAAAAATGGTGTGTGGTGTCTACCTCTGCCATCGTTCCCGGTGCCAGCGCTTGCGCAAAGGGGGTAAATGGGAGACAGCCCATCGACTGCACCGTCGGATACTCGCCGTTCACGCTTCGCGTAGGGTGTGTTGTTTTTCGCAGCGTCAGCATCCCACTGTAATACTCATCCAGGTACGAATGGAGCCCGGGGATCGCCAAGTGAGGGATCCCTCTCGTCTCCACTGGGATGCTGTCGTAGTGGTCGACGTCGACTTGCATGTAGTGCTTCTCGGAGAGAGCTTCGCAGTACATGTCGGCAGTCGCTTGATCCAGCAGCAACTTCCCATGGTGTCTGAGACGACAACGAGCGGAGATGCGTAAGCGCCTCTGCGGGGCGGTGAGGGTAGATTGGCCACTCGTCACCGTTTGTCAGCAAAGAGCGCGCTGCAACGCAGCCCCACGCTTCCAGAGGATCCGATGTCGATGCCCGCGCCATACCCCCCTGTGGCGCGTGTCATCGCCGCGATCATGCCAACGCGCGAAGCGCATCGACGCAGCGACGAGTCGGGTCGAGCGAGGGGCCGGCGCGTCACCTTCCCACGCAGTGCCGACGAAGGAAGGTTTTACGTTGCGGTCGCCCTTGACGTACACTTGGTAAGGAGTGGCAAACAAGCGCTTGTTCACATCCGCGACTATGACGCGCTTGGCCGCCGCTGCGGCGGTGTTCAACGCACCTGCACAGCTCATCACGACCGTCTCTCCAAGCAAGGAAGCGGTCGAGGCCGCCACGAACAGCATTGCGCGCGCCTCGTATGGCCGCGTGGACGCCACGCACGCCACCGCCTCCGGAGCACGAACAGGGGCATTGCCAGACACGACGAGCTGCACATACATCGGGACGTGCAGCGCGTCGGGGCGTGAGGACATCCGCGGCAGGAGACACGCCCCCCCGTCGAGAAGGCCGACGTCGTCTCGGAGCTCCGTCGCCACGTCGACAATTGGCAGGAGGGACGAAGGGCGGTCGAAGTCGTGACTGAACGACTCCGAGAGCTCACGCGGCGTTTGGAAGCCGAAGAAGGCTTTGGTCGGATCTCCACAGTGGGACCTCCCTCGTGACAGCGCACGCACCGTCTCGCTGGCTTCCAAGGCCACGATGAGATTGTTTGCCGGTGTGGTGTACGGCTCGGAGATGGACCCTCGCTGGAGGCTGTCGGTAGACAACGGTCGGAGTATCTCACCTGGAACAGCTGGGACTGTGGAGCTGCGAGACACCGCCTTCTCCAGATACTCTTCGCACACCCCGCTCAGCTTCTTGGCAACAGAAAGCTGCGACGAGGGCACCACCAGCGTACACTTCATGCAGAGGATGCCTCGCGTGATGCCGGTGAGCGTCATCGACGTCAGTGTTCCGCGAAGAGATTCCCTTATTTTCCCCGATTCCTTGACGACGCGTGCGACGTTGACGTGCTGTCTGCCCGAGGTGCTTTGCTCGTGCCTGGCGAGCGCCTCCAGCGATTCGGTTATCCCAGGGAACGGAGCCGTGATCGCGGAGGGTGTCGCGTGGTAGTACGACTCCGTCCATGCGATGGCCATGTGCGCGTCCGGACGCGGAGCGCAGTCCGCACGACTGCACGCGTACAGCGTGCACGTCGACAGGTCGTCCTTCGAACGTGCGATCCCGACGCGCACGCAGCTTCCGTGCTCCCGCCATGCGCACAGCAACGGCGTTTCTTCGCACGACTGCATCACAGTCGTTCTCAGGGCCACTGCCGACTTTACGGCGTTCTCTTCGCTCAGCTTCCTCAGCATCTCGTTGGAGAGGAGGTCTTGCTCGATCACCTGCGAACGAACCGTCGCATCCGCCGCTTTCTGCGCGGCTGATTTGGACGACGCCAGCAGCATGAGCAGCACGTGGGCGTGCTGCGACTTCAGCGCCGCATCCCAAAACACCAACGCCAGCGCACTCGCCCTCATCGTCCCGTAGTGGTGGCTCGAGCAGCCGCGTTTTCTTTTTTGGGTGAGTACAGACCTGACGTCGTCGCCCATCACCTCGGAGTGCGGCGTGCACCCACTCAGCGGGTGCCCCTTCGAGCGGGACCGGCTCTTGTGCGGCAGGGTGGAAGGTGGTCTGCCAAGTCTGCGCTCCGCGCCCACGACGCCTGGAGCGCCGCAGTGTTCGTCTCCCTGCGCTTCCTCGGGGTCGGAGTGGTACATCGGGTGGTCGGCGGCCGTGGGCGTAGCATGCTGCTCGTCGTGTTCCATCTCCTTTTGAATCATCGTTTCGATGGTGTCGTCGATCCGCGTCATTTGCTCATACCGCGCGATGCGCGTCGTGCTATTCTTGTCCACGCGGCTTGATTCTCTGCGCTCGCTGTCCATGGAGAGCTGGAGATCTGTCAGACGCGAACGGCGTGTGATTTCGCTGCGACCATATGCGAGAAACGTGGACGCGACCGCCGCGTCGATGTCCGAGATGTTGTACAGGCCCAGCATCCGTCGTCCTGCCGGCTCACTCTGCATGTAGGAGAGCAAGGCGAGGCTCGCCCAAATGCTGTCGCCGGCGGAGGAGTCGTCGACGATCCGTCTGCAGATCCCTTGGAGCGCGCTCCCCTCTGGCTGTCGGATGGCGACGGATATCATTCGATGCATGACCTCGGAGGTCGCCAGCTCTCGCATCGTGGCCAGAAGCGACGAGGACACGAGCCTCGTCGGCAGCGCGTGCGACGCCATGCGAGAGGTGGCTGCCACGACGAAGACACGATCGCTGCCTTCCATCAGCTCGCGTGGAGACCTGGAGTGCGCAGAGCGGGGGTCCGAAAAGGTCTTGCTCGACAGCGCCGACACCATCCCAAGCGTCGTCGCGACGGCGACGCTCTGCGCGGCCCATGCCGTGCAGACGGGGTGCACGTTGACACGAGTGGTCTGCTGTGAGCTTCCCATCTTGGCCCCAGCGACTTTCATGCTCTTTTGGTAGACGAGGCTGACGCGCACCGAGCTGTACCGTATCCCAATGCGTATCAGCTCGGTGATGCGCGGCGAGTGGCCGTGGAGGAACGCGACGTGCTGCTGGTCCCGAAAGAACGTATCGATGGATCGTGAGTGTATCGAGATCATGTGGCGCCAGGCCTGCCCCGCCGACCCCGTCCCGGTGGCGGAGGTATGGTAGCGATGCCGCGTCCGTCGCGAAGTGAACGGCAGGAGCGACCGGCGCTGCAATTCGGCCTCCAGGGCGTGGAAGCGGCCGACGACGGCGTCTCGATTGCTCGGACAGGGCGGTCTAGCAGCGCGTGATGCGCGTGCGGATGTCGCCACGACCATGTCGATTTCTTCTTCCGACGTGGCGTCATCTTTCGCGACGGCCACGACGGACGCAGAGGCGTCCTCCATGAGGGAGGGTGTGTGACGGCGTGCTTTTTGAAAAGGGCCAAAAGGGCGAGTCGTCCAGGATCTTACCGGAGTGGACGCTTCCAAAACAACCGGGTGGGCGATGTTTTACCTTTTTCTTCTTATTTTTATCTGATATGGGAACGCCGTGACACCGAAAAAACACACACAGCCGTGTTCAATCGCTCAAAATCAACTCAAACTCGGCGCCCGGTACGGTGAATACGACGATCGTCGTTTCGTCTCCATGTTTACCATTTTTGTGTCTGTTACGTGCCGTTACGTAACCGACGTCTTGCCACTCTTGCCACCCCGAAACCGTTCACACCTACCCATTCACAGCTGCAGAGGTGGTCAAAATGCGGAGATTGTTTCGTCACAGAGTAAGATCGCATGCTACCCGCTTCCATATTTGGAAGGCAAGTTTCGTCAAAACCCTTTTTAGGATTGCCTACCTTCTATATATGGTAACGGGTAGCACGCGATCTTACTCTGTGACGAAACAATCTCCGCATTTTGACCACCTCTGCAGCTGTGAATGGGCAGGTGTGAACGGTTTCGGAGTGGCAAGAGTGGCAAGACGTCGGTTACGTAACGGCGTGTAACGACCACAAAAATGGTAAACATGGCGACGACACGACAATCGTCATATTCGCCGTGTCAGGCGCCACGATTGGGCATATTGTGACGTTTTTCGGGCGTACTGTGCAACTTCACCCAAGACAGCGCGGGAGATGTCTCATTTTTTTATTCCAACAAACTGAAGCAGTCGCCAAACTGAAGCAGTCACCTGTAACTATTGATGCATTCCCTCTGCGATATCTACTGAATGTGAAATGTTCCAATGCGAAAAGTACAAGTGCAATTCCCCCTCCCTCCCTTCCGCTCCACGGCGCTCACTCGTCGTTCGAGATCCGAACCGGAGCCGGCCGGCGCACCGACGCGCCCTTGGGCGCCATCGACTTGCTCAGCTTATAGAGCTGCCACTCCTTCTTCGACGGCAGACGGTACGACACGCGCTTCTCGACGCCGCCACGGGCCGTGCGCAGCCTCCACCTCCGGCCTGGGAACAGCAGCGCGTGCTCGTGGATGTCGTAGTCTCGGTGCATCCTCACCCCCACCCCCTTCGACTCCAGCGCGCGCAAGGACGGGAAATCGCGCCTCACGCGCCAGTAGCGGCGCCCGTCCAGCGCGGGGTCCTTGCTCTTCACCGCGTGCACGTAGATCGCGGTGCCCGTCTCCTCCTTCAGGTGGCCAAAGGTGTCCTCCGACCACTTCTCGAGCTTGTCGTAGTTGCAGCTGAAGTTGTAGTAGCTCTTCGGAAACATGGGCGCCTTGTCTCCAGACGGCAGCTTCGGGACGGCTTGGTCGACGACCCAGCTCGTCGTCGCCTTGGTCCCGTGGGAGGGCTCGTCCTCCCTGGTGGTGCGAAGCGAGAAGAAGAGGCGGCGCATGTCCTTTCGCCCATCCGTCTTGGCCACCGTGTGCACGCCGTTCGCGTAGAAGAGCACGATCTGCATGGGCCCGATCTCGATGCTTCGGAGCAGCGAGGCGTACTTCTTCTTGTCCTGCTCGCTCGTGATCTCTGCGAACCCCTTCCCCTCGCCGACCTCGAGGTGCGTCCCGGGGCAGTAGCTGAGGTGCTGCGGCGAGTCGTCGAGGTTGATCCACCCGCCCAGGTTGCGGTCCCCTGGCCTGGCGTTGGGGAGCACGTCGCGATGGAAGCCTTCGCCCTTGGTGGTGATCCCCGCGCGACGGAACAGCATCCGGTCGAAGGGCACCTCGACCTTGAACCCGCCCTTGGTGTCGAGCACGTCGTTGTCCAGGACGGCCGCGAGCAGGGCCTCGCGCATGTAACGCAACCAGGTGTGGTGGAAGGCGGAGGGGAAGTTGAGAGCGGAGAACTCCCCCAGGGAAAACACACGCTTGGGGTCCTTCGGGTCCCGTATCTCTTTGGACTCCGCGAGGACGTTGTCAAACTCTTCCCTGATACGGTGGACGTCCGTGAAGCCAGAGTCGATGACGGCGTACCCATTCCTCTGCAGGAAGTGTTGAGGATCCGTGAAGGTGTCCATGTCGGGGATGCTGCGAGGCGGGGCGGTCGGGCGAGGCGGTCGGGCGAGGCGGTCGGGCGAGGCGGTCGGGCGAGGCGCGCCCACCGCCCACACACGGTGCAGCGCTCGCGCCGCCCGCAGACGGGATGGTTCCCTTCACGTTGAACGAGTTGCGCGAGCTTCATGCGACCGCGCCTCCGAGATTTGAGTTTGGAAACCCTTCCAATCCTTACCAGACAGATGTCTACTACTTCCAGAATGGCGTATATGCAGGCCTCGATTTCCGCTTCGACGACGTGACCAACTACGGAACAGTGCTTTACGTGCTCGACAGTATCCCTGTCGCGAGGGTGTATGGCCCCCACCATCCGATGTACGGACGAGTTTATTTCTTCGAAGGGGTCGACGTTGTGAACATGCAGTTTTTTGGGGTGCATCCGAACAAGGGCGAGATACTCACATTGGAACACGGAGTGATCGTGACCAGAGAGTTCGACAAGAATCACAGATTGCACGGATTCGTCGAAAAGCGGGCTGGTGGTCGGCCTTTGCAACTCGAGTCCCCTCCGCGCGGTGCGAACCAGCGCGCGTTGGCCTCTATCGATCCGTTTGAGACGCATGTCGTCTTTTACGTCCCAAAGGAGAAGGCTTCGCCGAAGGTTGCGCTGACGCGCACCTTTGATTTTGAGGAAGTGTGTGCCACCCTCCTCTCTGCGTAGGACTGAGTCGGTGGACTGTGAGTTCCCTCTGTCAGCACAAATCCTTGAATGATTATCTAAAATGCTTATTTTATACCGCTCCGTACCTTACGTGACATTTTTGTAACGTAAATACTTTTTGAAACTTCACTCGTAATTTTTGTAGATGAACGCACACAGACGGTCGCCACGAGAGTTAGCAGGTGGGTGACTGCCGCTCCCGTCTGGTATCTTTTCAACAAATATAGAGTTCAAAAGACTGCTGCTGGCACACCAAAGCTGTGAAACACTCGCACAGAGCGTGTCTCTGTCGACGAGACCGGCATCCAAGAGAGCCGAAACGGCGGTTATGTCTGCGATCGCTTCATAGTGTTCCGAAGGCGGATATCCCAGCTCTTCCAAGTACTGCATGGCCTCGAACTGATTCCACGGCACACCCGCCGTGATGTGCGCGTATTCATGTGCTATGACGTATCCTATGCGAGAATACAAGCTGTCGTCGTCGTATCTAGCACTCGCAAATGGCGGAACTAGAATCCCCGGCAGCAGCATCGCGACGCCGTGGAGATAGAGCATGTATCCGTTTCGGGCGAGCGGAGACATGAGCGGCGGGAACTGCTCCATGCTCGCCCCTGCGACGACGAGGCCCAGCCTGTCCTCGTACACGCCCTTGGCTTGTTTGAGGAGCATGACATACGCGCCGTCGTCGCTGTCGAACATGGGAGCGACGGCGGCGGCGCCACGCCCTCCCCAAGAGTCCCGTGGCGCCCCCGCAACCCTCAATCGCGACGCGTTGACGAGGTCGGCCGCCCTGCCGGGATTGGAAAGCAAGGGCGACACAAACCGTCCGAGCATGGAGGTCCGCACCGCTTCACGAATCTGTGCATCCATCGTTTGGATCTTGTCGTACAGCGGGCGCGGGACTAGTATGTCGAACGCGTCCTTGTCGAGCTCGTCGGCGAACAACATCGCCGTGGCGCGGTTGCACCGCTCGATCACTCTGTTTGAACGCGCCCTGGTCACTCTACCATGTCGGCGTAACGTCGACAGTCCTGTGCTGCTGGCTTCCAGCATGCGCTGCGGAGTGATTGCCTCGACGCGCTCCCCGTCCCTTCTTGTAGGAAGTCGTCCCAGGGACGCCGTGTGTGCCTCTTCGTTAAACATGTCGAGTCCGTCGTCGTTCAGAGGATGGGCAGCTCCGAGCACGGCGTCGTCCCCCGATATCAGAGAACGCACGGTCTCGACACACAGTGCAGCCAGCCCCAATACGTAGGAGTGTGCAAATTCGACGCCGTGTATACGCATGGCGTCAATGAACTGGGCAAGGCGTCTGAGTTCGAGCCCGTGAGGGAGGATGCCGGTCGTCCTTCCCTCCATCGAGCTGCCGATGACGCTGCCTTCTATGAAGGCGTTCACGTCATCTTTAGAAACGGTCCACGAGCGCGACGAGCGGATGCTCTCTGCCATTGTCTCGGCGTCACGCATGGCTTGTCGTGACGCTCCGTTGGCATACATCGTCCTGATCATCTCGGTCGTCGACCTGTACGTCCCTTCGGAGACGTTCAACCGAAGCCCCTGGCCTGGGTTGGTGTGAAACGTCACACCGATGACCGCCGGTGCATCACAAAAGTAGGACGACAGCATGCCGACATTCGACAAGACGTCCCGTTCGTTTTGGGGAGGGAGTAGCTGCGACGTCAGATACACGTACGCCAACTGCGATGCTGCGTTGGCGCTCAGCGTGAGTTCCATGCGCACGCACGCGCCGTGGAACATACCTACGTTGCTTACCCCATTTCGCACATGGTACTTGGAGTACACGGCGTGAGTCACGTCATTCGCCACGTCTTCGGTGTCGTACAGACTCCAATACTTCATGGCGACGCCGCGGACACAATCCATCCATTTGCCACAATACTTACGATGGTAGGGAGATGCGTCTGCCTGCATGATCTCTGTGTTCAGTGCATCGGGGAAGGAGCGCTGTCTGACGCATGTGACCTTCCCGTCGATTGCACTCTGCCGCTCTCCCCACGAGCAGACACCCCTCTCGAGCGTTTCCAGCAGAGCCGTATCGGCACTCATGTTGTACAAGCGATATCCCAACGGAGACACGACGTTCCTAAAGGAACACCACCCGTCGTCGATACCGACGCACGTGCCTTCGCCGTTGCAGTGGCGGTGCATTCTGCAACACGAGACGCTTGCTACCACCGCCGTGAGTGTGGCCAGAGACAGGCTCGTGACAACACTCGTGGAAACATCGGTTGCCATAAAAAATGCTTATATATCTACCTCCTGTGCACTAAGGTGCGTGTAGCCACTCATTTAGCGAATTGTAGGATGCCGCATTCACACGGCAAAACTAACACGACTGCCCCTTCCATCGCATGGCTGCGCGCCCGTCGTATGACTGTGCATATCACTCTGAAAAATGCTTCGTTCGTCACAAAGGTCTATGTCCAGAGTGTGCAACGAGCTGATACGTCTGTCGAGTCCGTAACGGATGGCGGCCGACACCGAATATATTACACATAAGCCAACCAACATGCCCAGCATAAACTCCAGAGCAACTACCAGAACGCATCGAAACGCAATCCACATTACATACTCAAAGTCGTCCTCGCTCATGCGTCCTTTGCGCTTCTCGACGCCACTGTGGGAGCACATTCTTCAGAATAGCGTTGTCATTGAAATTATTGTTGTTTACTCTTTTTGGATGGGCTTTCCGCATACGAGCCATTGAATGTGTACACACCCCCATCGTCAGCATCGGCAGGGCCAGTGAGTGTAAAAGTTGCTTCGTGTACTTTATCAAAATCTATTTGTAAGGAACCAAGTTTATTATAATGTTTCTCGATTTTTGTCAAAAATATTACTAAAAGATCTTTAGTTTCAATAGTGTCCTCTGGAGAATTATCCTCCCACTGAACTTCCCATGTTGCAGTAGGTAACTCTGTATCTCCAAGAGATGCAGGTATCCTTTCGTATTTTGTAATGGACTTTGGAATAACACGGCCCGCTCTCGGACTCAATCTCATATTGTAAATATCGTTCACAGATGAGTCCAATTTACCAAAAAAACTCACATCGCCGTTATTCTGTAAGATGAAAGTGAGTGTAGATGTTCTTATCTGGGAATTTGGCATTCTGTAGGTTTCACAACGCACTTGAAAGGTTTTGCTTTTATCAGGATCCGTTTGCATTTTTGCTCTGCCAGCGAATGAACCATCAACTGATGGTCCTGTATGGTTTCCCATGGCTATCCTTCTGACGTGCACAACCGGTTGGACTCTCGCGTCGATGACTCCATACGATGGGTGCATTGTCACGGGCGAGCGACCGGTGCTGTTTTTTGGACGCAACGACATTTTTGTAGATGTGTGTGTTCTTGACTACTTGTTACACATTTCAAACGGCTTATCTACATCTTAAGAGATGTGTGACATTCGACCCAGCAATGCCTTTCAGGCAACTTCGACATCGAAGAACGGAAGGCGGCACCCATCGCCGTTAGGGGCGACAATCGTCGCTCCCAGCGTGGCTGGGACGGCGACGGCGTCCGATCTCGGTGCCCAGCATTTGTTTTCCACATATGGTAATACAAAAGCCGTTACGTAACCGACGTCTTGCCACTCTTGCCACTCTTGCCACCTGTGAACGGTTCACAGGGGGCTCTAAAGTGCTCGCTTTTACAGAGGGTGTCACTTTGACCATATATGGAAGGTAGGAGCTATGCACGCCCGGCAGGGAGAGTGGTGGTAAGCATGGTCCTCAGCGCACTGGGTGTGACTCCGGTGAAGTTGCGACGCCTCGTTTCTAGAATGGATGGCTGGAGTAGAAAAGTCTTCGAACGTGGTCGCGGACAGCGAAAACGGTGCGACGGAGACGACGATCGTCACGTCTGATGCTCTGGGGAGGACGCTCGTGCTCCGTCACCGTCCCCTGTGTGCATAGCTCCTACCTTCCATATAAGGTCAAAGTGACACCCTCTGTAAAAGCGAGCACTTTTGAGGCAAGCTGTGAACCGTTCACAGTGGCAAGAGTGGCAAGACGTCGGTTACGTAACGGCTTTTAGGCTACCATATATGGAAAACAACGACTGAGAAGCAAACCCTGACACTGTCACCGTCCCAAGCGCACTGAGCGTCACGTCCACTGTCTTTGTCACGTCGTCTGCGATGTCCACGATCCCGTTCGAAGACGTTTCGCGACGCATCTTTCATCCAATTACATGTTTACGACTATCCCACATGCTAACAGATGGCGAATAATCTGCTCTCGACTGGCCGTATGGCCACCACCGAAGCGATCAGCGAGCGCTCTGTTGTACAGTGCAATGAATTCTCGGCTGTCTGCAACTTGAGGACATAAAAGTATCACAGCAAAAGGGTTGACGGACACGGCAGCACGGATGACATCGTAGTCGTTCTTCACGGCGGGGCTGAAAAACGAGAGCGTCGCCGGATTCAGATAGACGCAGAGCGTGGCGAGCTCCTTGCTCTCCTTTGCTGGCGCGTTGCAGTAGCCCAAGATGTTGTGGATTTTCTCAAGAGCTTCACCTTCAGGATGGCGCAAAGCCTCGGCGGCCAAAGCCTCGACGGCAGCCATCGCGACCAAATAGTCGTCCTTTACGACTTTGCTGAAATGTCCGAGCGATGTCGGGCATAGCTTGACAGACATCATTGCGATGTCCTTTCTTGCCCTGGCCTTCTCGTTCGAGTCGAACAAGATCGTGTCGAGGTCGCTCACAGTTGTGCAAGCCTTGACAGCAGCGAAGACGTCGTCCGTCTTGTAGTAGGCGCAGTATTCGTTCAGAATCGACTTGAACAGATGAGACACCATCGCGATCTTGCCTATCTCAGCATAGTCTTTGAGGGCTGCAAACCCGTACTCGAACATCTT
>Ga0228622_1000780_pt1 | contig 15751 bp, 10 predicted proteins | sample 26DmetaG_FD_186035 | JGI IMG/M metagenome (GOLD analysis project Ga0228622, IMG submission 186035) | Seawater microbial communities from Monterey Bay, California, United States - 26D | ecosystem: Environmental > Aquatic > Marine > Coastal | place: USA: California | collected 2016-10-01
CGATGTACAGAAATAATGGCGACGGAACTTATACTGAAGTTGCGGAATCTCTAGGTATAGCAGATAACGAACAATCTTGGGCAACCGTTTGGCAAGATTTTGATAATGATGGAGATTTTGATGCTTTTTGTGTAAACCACAGTGATGCGAATCGTTTTTATGAAAATGACGGAGATGGAGGTTTTAATGATATTATAGAATCTACAGGTATTAACCCTACGGATCTTGGGGCTTGGGAAAATCACGGGGCCGATTTTAATAATGATGGCTATGTTGATATATTGTCAGAAATGGCCAGAGAGTTGTATATGAATAATGGTGATATGACTTTCACAGGTTTTGATTTACCTTTTGATGAAGGAGCGGTAGGAGATTTTAATGGTGACGGATATCTTGATGTTGGAAGAAGTGGAAACTTATGGATGAATGATGGCGGAACCAATAATTGGGTAAAGTTTGTTTTAGAAGGTGTAGAAAGTAATAATCACGGTATTGGAGCCCGAATAACTATCAGTGGTGATTGGGGGATACAAATACGTGAAGTCCGTTCAGGGACAGGCTATAGCCATATGAGCTCATTAATTGCTCACTTTGGATTGGGGACCAGTACAGAAATTGATTCTGTATTGATTGAATGGCCCTCTGGAATTGTCGATTTAATAGAAAACGTAGATATTAATACTCAACATGTTTTTGTTGAGGGGGAAAATTTAGGAGGAAACGATGTTGAATTTGATCAACTAAATTTATATCCAAATCCAACCACTTCAATACTAAATTTTTCAAAAAATAATATGGTTGGCGTCACTGCTAGAATTGTAGACTCGAATGGAAAAATAGTTTTCAACACGACTGTTTCAACAAATAATAGTATCAATGTGGAATCGTTAACTAGTGGGGTCTATTATGTTCAACTGGAAGTTGAAAATAAGAATGTTAGTTATAAATTTATAAAAAAATAATAACAATCCCTTCTGATATAAAAGGCTGTCTTTAAAGACGGTCTTTTTTGTTATTTAATGAGTAAGGTATCTAACTTTAATTTAAACTTTAGCCAAGTATTTAAAGTTTCCATATCCTTTTGTCTACTGCTTTTTGGATACTTGCTATCCCAAGTAATAGAAAAAACCGGTACCGTATCTGTTGTTCTGAAATTTGTTGTTACTTTATTGTAATAACTAATGGATTGGATTTCACTATAATTCATTTTAACTTCCTTACTGATTTCGTCAAATTTAAGTTCCTTTACTTTCATACTTGTTAGTTGATCCTCTAAAAACTTAATTTTCGCTTCTTTATCCTTTAATAATTGTTCATTTTTTTCATAAAGTTCATCCAGAATATCAAACTTTAATTTTCCTGATAATTCTTGTGCCATATCACCACTTTGGTCTGCAGCTTGAAAAATTTCAAGTTTTGCATTATTTAAACTAGAGTTTTCTCTTAATTCTTCTCTCCAAATATCAATAACTGATTCGGGAACCAATCTTCCAATTAAATAAACTTCAATTGTATTTAAATCATAATCTTGATTAGATTTTAAAATAACAGCCCCTTTGTGTTTTATACTGGTAGTGATGAATTCTTTTGCTTTATTCTCAAAAACTTGCACTTTTAGAAGGTTTAAAAACAAAATAATACTCGGAACTATTACAATAACAGAAATGCTTGTAGCGATCTGAGCTATTCTTTTTCTACGTTTTGAATTGGCATATTTTACCATTGGAAAACGTAAAATTTTTGCAATTAAAAAAGTAGTTAATGCAATAAAAACCGCATTAATTGAAAATAAATAAATGGCTCCACCTGCATAATTAATATTTCCTATTGCAAGGCCGTAACCAACAGTACACAATGGAGGCATCAATGCAGTAGCAATTGCAACTCCAAATATCACACTGGCCATGGTCCCTTTTTTTGTTTTAGCAACAATTAGGGCAAGTCCACCAAAAATAGCAATCAATACGTCTAGTATAGTAGGATAAGTTCTCGCTAGTAACTCTGGAGTCTCTTTTGTTAGAGGTGATATTGAAAAATATAGATAGGCTGTTATGACACTTAGAGCCACCATAACTCCCAGGTTGATTAAGGATTTTTTTAAGGTTTCCACATCGTTGATAGCAACCGATAAACCCAAACCAACAATAGGCCCCATTAATGGCGAAATTAACATGGCACCAATAACAACAGCAGCACTACTAACATTTAGACCGATTGAAGCCACAAATATGGAAAAAATTAGTATCCATGCATTATGTCCCTTGATGGAAATATCTGTCTTAACATTCTCAATCGTAGTTTCTCGATCGGTTTCTTCCCTAAGATCTAAAAGTTCCTTGAAAAAAAGTTTTAATCCTTTCCAAGCTGATTGTTTTACTTGTTCAAATTGTTTCTCGTCGGAAGATTCATTGGAATCCTCTATTTTTATGTGTTCCTCCATCATAAGTATTTATCGTGATACTTTATTTTAATTTGTAAAAAATTTTAAAACTATGATTTTAAAAATAATGTTTTTATTCCAAATAACTTTTTTTTTTGAATTTAAAGTAACTCAACCTCGGCGTTTGGATTAAATAAATATACTTTCCCCGAAGAAATTTCTATACATTCAAAACGTTTAACGCGTCTTGGACCTCTTTTAAAAATTTTTCCATTATAGAGTCTAAATCTACGGCCTAAAGGTATTTCGAATATATAATTTTTATTATTAGGAGCATCGTATTGTTTCAACGCTAGCGATAAGTTAACATCAGTATCACTGCTAGCCTTTGGATTTTTAAAATGTATCGCTAAAAAAGGTAATATTTTTTTGGGAAATATTTCTGGCCTTAGATAAGGTAGCATTAATTGTTGGAAAGTTCTTTTCCATTCAATTCCATGGGGCTTAATAGCCCTGCCATATTTTTTAAATGCTATCAAATGAGCAATCTCGTGAATTAACGTAATCAAGAATCGAAAACTATTTAGGTTAGAATTAACCGTAATTTGATGTTGCCCATTGGGCATTTTTCTGTAATCTCCGTGACGAGTTACTCGTTCACTGACAATTTTAAGATGAATATTATGTGTAGTAATTAATTGAAAAACAGAAGCTACAGAAGCTTGAGGAATATATTTTCCAAGTGTTTTTGACATCAGCTACTTTAAGGAGTGGAGTTGGAAACTTGTAGGAGTTTACCATTGTATAATTGTTGTCCACTAATTGAAAACTGCATTATATAATTGGCCATTTGTATAGCAGAAATACTCGCTTTATATCCGGGAAAAGCTTCTTCAAGCATTTCAGTTTGAACAGCACCCAAAGCCAAAACGTTAAAGGATGGTCCTTTATCTTTATACTCTTCTGCCAATAACTCCGTAAGCGTGATTAATGCACCTTTACTGCTACTATAAGCGCTCAAACCAGGAAATTTCATACTTCCTTGAACACCTCCCATACTACTTATGTTTACTACATGACCTTCGTTATCCATGTAAGGTAAAATTGCTTTGGTTAAAGCTGCTGTACCAAAAACATTAACATCATAAACACTTTTAAATTCGTCTAATGTGGTCTCAATAAATGGTTTATTTAAGAGAGCTCCAGAATTATTGATTAAAATATCTACTTTATTCCAATTTTCAGTTACAAAATTAGAAACTAATTGAATATCATCTGAATTTGTTATATCAAAAGGAAGCTCCGTGCAAGTACCAAGCTTCAATCTTGAAACGGGTTCGGAATTACGTGAAAGAGCTAGAACATTGAAGCCTGCTTCTACAAACATCTTTACTAGTTCATACCCTATTCCCCTACTGGTCCCTGTGATAATAACATTTTTCATTTATACAAACATAGTTACTGGGTTTTCTACGTATTTTCTAAAAGTCTGCAGGAAAGATGCTCCCGTTGCACCGTCTACAGTTCTGTGATCACAAGCAAGGGTAACAGTCATGGTATTACCGACAACTATTTGACCATCTTTTACTATTGGTTTTTGAACAATAGCCCCTACAGAAAGTATTGCTGAGTTAGGTTGATTGATGATGGAGGTAAATTCTTTTATTCCAAACATTCCTAAATTTGATACCGTAAAGGTACTACCTTCCATTTCAGCAGGTGTTAATTTTTTATTTCTTGCTTTACCAGCTAAATCTTTCACATTAGTTCCAATTTGACTGTAAGTCATTTGATCAGCAAATTTTAAAACAGGAACCAACAAACCATCATCTACTGCAACAGCGACTCCAATATGGATGTGCTTTGCAATTAAAGTAGCGGTATCAGTCCAATGAGAATTTACTTTTGGATGCTGGCGCAATGCCATCGCGCTCGCCTTTACCACCATATCATTGAAAGAAATTTTTACATTGGGTTCAGAGTTTATAGCAGCTCTAGCCGAAATTGCACTGTCCATGTTTAACTCGATGGTTAAATAGTAATGGGGAGCCATAAATTTTGATTCTCCTAAACGTTTAGCGATCACCTTACGCATTTGAGAGTTTTTAACCTCTTCAAAAATTTCTTCTCCAACAGGCGTGTAAAGTGCAGACGTAGATAATTTAGGTTGATAGTTTTCTATATCGCGTTTTATAATTCTTCCCTGTTCTCCGCTGCCTTTAAGTTGTAAAAGATTGATTCCTTTTTCTTCGGCCAACTTCTTTGCAAGCGGTGAAATAAATATTCTCTGATTTGATGTTGTAGTGTTTAAAACCTCAGGTGTTTTAGGCACTTCAGTTTTTACTTCCTCAATAGTAGGAGCTTCTATTTTCTTTTCAACTTGATTGGAACTATTTTTATCTTTCGAAGAATAATTTTCTATTAAGCCAGCAACATCGGTACCTTTAGGCCCTATTATAGCTAGGACTGAGTCTACCAATGCTGTTTCTCCTTCTTTTACTCCTATCGCTAATAGAACGCCTGAGTAAAAAGATTCAAACTCCATGGTGGCCTTGTCCGTTTCTATTTCAGCGAGTATATCACCTTCTTCAACAGAATCTCCTTCTTTTTTGTTCCAAGTAGCTACCGTGCCTTCTTCCATGGTATCGCTTAAACGCGGCATGGTAATTATCTCAACACCACTTGGAATTGTTACTTGAGCACTTTTATTTGATTCAGTAGTTTTAGTTTCTGAGGAAGATGTTGGTTCCGCTTTAACATTCAATTCAGTTGTTACAGAATTATCTGCGTTGATAAGACCTGAAATATCTTCTTCTGGATCGCCTATGATAGCTAATAACACATCGACAGGTGCTGTTTCACCTTCCTGAACTCCTACATGAAGAAGTGTTCCTTCATTAAAAGATTCAAACTCCATCGTAGCCTTATCTGTTTCTATTTCTGCTAAGATATCTCCTTCTGAAACCTTTTCGCCTACTTTAAAAAGCCATTTAGCTACCGTCCCTTCCTCCATTGTGTCGCTTAAACGCGGCATGTTTATAACTTCTGCCATTTCAATTTAAATTTTGTGTGATAAAAAAGGATAATCTTCTTGCTCGTAAACAACGTCATACATCACGTTTTTCTCTGGATAAGGAGAATCTTCAGCGAATTGTTCACATTCTGCCACTAAATGCTTCACTTTTTGGTCAATTTCATTAATTTGTTCTTCCGTAGCGTATTTCTTTTCTAGAAGAATACTTTTAATATAGCTGATAGGGTCTTCTTCTTGTTTTTCTGAAACCTCTTTTTTAGTTCGATAATGCTGTGCATCACTCATGGAGTGACCCCTGTAACGGTATGTTCTTATTTCTAAAAACGTTGGTCCGTTACCACTTCGCGCTCTTTTTATAGCTTCATCTAAGGCTTCAGCTACCACCTCGGGTTTCATTCCATCTACGGGCTTACAAGGCATATCATAAGCCAATCCCATTTTCCAAATCTCAGTGTGATTGGCAGTTCTTTCAACAGAAGTACCCATAGCATACCCATTATTTTCAACACAGAAAACTACAGGTAAATTCCATAACATAGCTAAATTCATAGTTTCATGAAGAGATCCCTGACGCATAGCGCCGTCTCCCATAAAAGTTAATGTTACCCCACCTTTGTTAAAGTATTTGTCGGCAAAAGCAAGTCCTGCACCTAAAGGAATTTGACCTCCAACAATACCGTGTCCTCCATAAAACCCATGTTCTTTAGAGAAGATATGCATCGATCCTCCTAAACCAGAAGAGGTACCAGTACTTTTTCCATATAATTCAGCCATCACTTTTTTTGGATCTACGCCCATTCCAATGGGTTGTACATGATTTCTATAGGCCGTAATCATCTTATCTTTTGTAAGGTCCATCACGTGGAGCGCTCCTGCAAGGATTGCTTCTTGGCCATTATATAAATGAAGAAATCCTCTTACTTTTTGTTTGATATAAACCTGAGCAAGTTTGTCTTCAAATTTTCTCCAGAAGTACATGTTTTCGTACCATTCTAGATATGTTTTCTTGGTAATTTTTTTCATAATGTTTTCACTATTATAAAATTAGGTAATTTTAAATATAGCAGACAAAAATACTATATTATTAGCATCTACAAAATTATAATTCTTAAAAGAATTATAAACACAAAATTTCACTGAAATTTAGCCAGAAAATGACTACAAAAAAACATTACAAAAAAAGGAGAGGTCAAAAAATTACAGGAATGTACTATCAAAAACGAGAGGTAAGATATCTTTTACAGAGTTAGATTTTACCACCTTACCCGACTCTCCCATAAAATATAATTCCATTAAAGAGTTTTGATTTACTTCATATTCTGCCAAAACCTGTCTGCAAGAACCACAGGGGGCCACCGGTTTGGTAATTTTACTATTCATTGATTTTGCAGAAATAGCCATCGATTGGATAGTGGCCTCTGGATGCTGAGATCCAGCATAAAATATGGCAACTCTTTCAGCGCAAAGTCCAGAGGGATATGCTGCATTTTCTTGGTTATTACCCGTAATAATTTCCCCTGATTTTAATTGTAAAGCTGCGCCTACTTTAAAAGAAGAATAAGGCGCATAAGCTTTATCTCGAGATTCATGCGCCTTATTCATTAATTTTTGAATCGAAAATGGGAGGTCTGTGACCGTTTCAAATACTTCTAAATTTATTTCGATTTTTATATTTTTCACAGATTTCTAGTATTCGTCGTACTCATCTCCAAAGTTAAAGGTGAGTCCAAAACGAAGGGTCCCCTCTAATGGGCTAACTACAGTTGAAGTAGAGATTAAATATGAAATATCAATATTGATGGTAGTGTACTTAAACCCGGCACCAAGCGAAAAATATTTTCTGGCCCCTTTGGTTTCATGTTCGTTAAAATACCCTGCTCTAAGAGCAAAAACATCTCTATACCAATATTCGGCTCCTAATGCCCAAGTAAACTCATTGAGCTCTTCGCTAAATCCATTTGGCGCATCGGCAAATGATTGAAATACTCCCTTAAAAAAGTCAACATTTGGATCCTCTCCTTTATAGATAACACCATTGGTATCACTTATGAGCGTATCTACGTTTGAATCGTAAATACCATCTCCATCTACATCTTCAAAAGTTCTTTCGGTTCCATAAATTGGGGGCGTTGGTACTAATAATTTATTAAATTGTGCAGTAACACCAACGGTGTTGTATTGATCTAGTATAAAATCAAATCCTGCTCCAAATGCAAGGTTAGTGGGCAAAAAACTTTCTTGACCCGTTTCATCATATTTTAATTTAGGCCCTAAATTTGAAATATTGATCCCTGCTCTCCAACGTCCATCAAAACTACTCATTGGTATTTCTTCACTTTGATAATACGATGAGATGTCTACTGCAAAAGAGCTCGCAGCATTGGCGTCTTCAATGGCAGTTTGTAATTTTAAATCGGATCGTATGTATCTACCTGTAACAGCCAATGCAATACGTTCGCTAACTCTCAATGAATAAGTAAGGTCAAACAACATTTCATTAGGCTTTACTATAAGTGGTTCTTGATCTACGGTTTCTCTTAATTCAATCTCTCCACTACTAAAATATCTAAAACTGGCTCCAAGAGCACTTTGTTCATTTATTCTATTGTAGTAGGTTATATTCCCTAAAAATACATCATTTACAAGCTTACCAAGATAGGGAGTATAGGTAACACCTATACCTTGTTTGGATAAGGCGAAAGCAGCCTTAGAAGGATTCCATTGTTGCGAAAATGCATCAGCGGAAGTTGCAACTCCTATATCGGCTAAACCGGCAGCTCTTGGATCTGCTCCAATTAATACAAATGGAACTCCTGTAGTGATCACCCTTGAATCGTTTGAGTTAGGAGTGATTGTTGTCACTATATTTTGTGCAAGTGTACGTTGAGCAAAAAAAACTAATAAGGTAAGAAATAATACTTTTTTCATTTGGTTAAAAATTTTGTGCAAATATAAATTTAATTTTACAGAATAACGAGTTTTTCATATTTTTCGGCTCGTTTGCTTGTTAGTGTTGAATTTACGGTAAGTTTATATACATAGACTCCTTTACCTACAGATTCTCCAAAATCGTCTTTTCCATCCCAGACGATATCTCTCGACAAAAACCCATCGGTACTAATAATTTGATTTTTTGTCCAAACTACTTTACCCGTAACGGTAAACACCTGAACCTGAACCTCTAAGGGCTCAAAAGGCCTATTATGATTGAACCAAAACTCGGTATAGTCGACAAATGGATTTGGATAATTTAAAACGTTGGTGATTTTTAGATCATCATTGCCCGTTACAACAAATTGAATCTCTGAAGTAGAAGAATTATTGTATACGTCCCAAGCTTTAAAAGTTAAGGTGTGCAATCCTTCCTCCAAGTCTCTTAGGGTAAAAGAGGCCGTTCCGTTTGAATAATCGTCGACATCTGCTTGGTAATAATCGTTGATAATAAAAGGGTTGGACTCATCACCATCAAGAATTGCAATCATATCATGACCTATTCCACTGGCTGTATTAATCCCGTTTTCATCGGAGAGTTTTGCTATTAAAATTGGCGTGTTATTGGTAACTCCCCCAGAGACAAAACTTTCGTCGTTCATGAAAAGATTGATCAATGGGCCTTGATTGTCTTCAGGTGCATCTTCATTTATTCCTCCAACTCTTATGTTTGAACTGTAACCCGTTTGATCGTTTAATGAATTATTTTGTTGAGAATAAAAACTAACACGACCTGAACCTACTGGTATTTGAGTGTCTCTTGGCATGATAAAATCAATTTCAAAAAAACCTTCCGAAACAGTTGCTTTGCCGTTAAACAAGACGCCGCCCAGAGTGGTAAAGTCCATTATTAACAATTCGTTATTAGATCCAGTAACACCATCGTTGCCTAGGGTACTTCTCTCTAAATCTTTATCAAATAACTTAACCTCTATTATTCCATTATAATCCGCTAAAATATTTCCGTTACTATCTTGAATTTCTCCGCCTAATTTGACCTTATCCAAGGCTTTTAAAACTTCTGAAAATTCTTCAAGTAAAACTCCATTAACACTTCTCAATTCAATTTTTGGTTTAGGGAAAGCTAAATGCATGGATGGATCACCAATATAAAATATTACATTTCTGTTAATGTTAGGGGTACTGTTTTTAGCTATTCGAACTGCTTCTGCTGGAGTTGCTGGAACATCTACACCAAAACCGAATAATTCTGGTGCTAACAGGTCATTAAATACATTGGCTGTTCCAGTACTTATAGATCTGGTGGTGGTCACCAAAGCGATGGCACCCCCATCTTCATTCCAATAAAAGAGTTCTCCTGCAGTGATACGTTGTGGATTATCAAATTTAGTGAATTCGCAGGTAACCGTAATCATACAGGGAAATTTATTGTTATTTCTTAAATTTTGTGCTGTTTCTTTTGTGAAAATAAATTCAGATGCCAAACCATCTTCGCCTCCATGACCTAGATAATCTATAATTAAGGCTCCTGTTTCAATCGCGTTTTGAAATTCATTATTGACATCTGGATAGCGATCTCCTCCAGCGGAAGCAATTTGTTGAAAAGAATCTGAATGAAGTTTTTTTACATTAATGGTGGGTTTTCTTGCAGAAATCTCATCCCCTAGTGCATCTAAGTTTTTTTGTAAAGAGTTAAACTCCCAATCTTCGTCAACATCATCTGAAACCAACACAAAATCGTTGCGCCAATTTCCAAAGGCTTCTTTCGAATCGTAAGCTATAATTTTATCAACCATGGAATTTGCCAATACCAAGTCGTCAGCTAAAATTCTTCCTACAGCAATATCTAATTTTTCATTTGACAACATTAGTCCTTCCTCTGGATCCATATTCCCAAAAAAATCATCCGACATGAATGAAGAAAAAGTACTGTTACTAAAAAGTCTATGGTAGGTTGGTACCATATTATTATTGTTGGATATTCGATCCTTATAATCGTAGGAGGTGTCTCCGAATAAACATAAATATTTTATCCGTTTCGCTTCAGTTGATGCGTTGTCATAAATATATTTTATAAAATTTCTGATAGCTGCAATATCTTGCTTACCGGAACTAAATTCTTCATAGATTTGATTGGTAGCAACTACTTTTATATGGATGCCATCCACTTGGAACCTGTGATCAGCTAGTCTTGATGCAGCCTGAAACAGTGATGGTGGTGTGACAATTAAATAATCTATATCTTTAAAGTTTCCCGACTCGTCCTCAAAAACAGTTCCTTTTAAGTTTTGATTTGGAACATAGGATTGATTAATTTTTATAGGATCGTAATAGTTAGTTGGATTTACAGCAACATACGCTCTTGGTTCACCGAGATTTGCCTTGAAGGAAAACGAAGCGTTAGCAGTATTCGTTTTTGAAGTGATCAAGCTTGGTTTTGTGATATCCCAAATCTGAGAAAATTGGGATGCATTACTAATTTGATATTCTCCAATTCCCGATTCCAAGCCTGCCCGATTCCACTTAAAACTCATCTGCTTGTTATTGCCTTCTAAAAAAACCAGCGCATCTACGCTTATATAGTCTAAATATCCAATACTAGAGGGATTTCCTCCGTTGTTGTAAATCAAATTAAAAACTATGTTTTCATTACCCGACGGAATATCTCCAGTAAATTCTTTTGAGTCTAATAATTGTGGATCATTAATTGGACTAAATATTAATGGATTTAGACTTGTTCCGTTGATTGAGACTGCCATGGACGTGGTAATCTCGGAAGCAGATGCTACCTTTACTTTAACATTCATTAATTCTCCAGGAACAATATTCGGAAAATCTAATGTAAATGATTGCTCGCTTTCAATGTCAAAGCGATTGCTCAGCCATCTGCGTCCTACTTTAGCAGGGTTAAACTCATCGCTTTCAAAAAATTTATAGCTATTATAGCGATCAATAATGGTTGTTGCCTCGCCCGAGGGTTCTGCCATTTGTTGTATTCTGTTACCAAAATCAACACCGGAAGTTACGTAATAAAAAGATTGATCACTATAAGGATTAATATTGGTATCAAAATGTTCGCCTTGATATCCTTTTGTGCCAACTCCGTAAAATAAAATGAAGTCATTACTGTCGAAACTCCCGTCCTCTTCTCCTACTATTTGTATAGAATTTTCTATTAAATCAAGCTCATTATTATCTATATTTTTAAATGGAAGAGCCTTACCACCATTCCCAAATATTTTTATAGTACGAGGATCGACATTGTCAGTATTCATTCCAATACTGTTTAAAAAACTTTTATTTATTCTGTAGACTCCAGTTTGATCAACTTTAAATTTATACCAATCACCTGAAGCCAAAACCGAATTGGTAAGAGGAATAACTTTTTGTGGTCTATTTGAGTTATCGTAACTATACGAAACCTTAAAAGAAATGATTTTTTTATAAACTCCATTAACTTTTATGATTGGATTTATTGAAACAGATGAATACAATTTGTCTCTGGCTTTACCGCTTTTTAATACTGAAGTATGTTTATCTAATAAAGGCTCTTTTTGAGCGATTTTTAATTCGTGACTAGAGAGATTATCGTATCGAATATTTGATATTTCTAATGATTTTTCATCAACATAGTTAGTGTCCTCCCATTGAATATAGTAGCTCATGTCCTGATCGATCAGAACATCAATTAATCCTGGAGAATATTTTTTTATAATATTTTGAGTGCTTGTTTCGCTATTTTGTTGATCAATATCATTCCAATAAATTTCAAATTGTTTGCTTTGACCAATCGAAATAAAAGGAATTAGCAACAAAATATATAGAAGTATGTATTTTTTCATCATTATTAGTAACGCTACAAATATAAAGTTAGTATAGTAAAAAATTAATCATACAATCACATAAAAAAACGGTATTGTAACAATAATCAAAAAAAATATTCGTTTCAAGTTTGCTAGTACAGTCAATAATTCTAAGTATTGTTATAATATTTAAAATATTATTGAATTATTATCGTTAATTGTTATATTGCAAACCCAATCTTTTCATAACTGAAAACTATGAACTTTAAAAACAAATTAGCTCTTAAGCTATTCATTTTATTATTTACAACCACCTTATTAGTTAGTTGTAACAAATCAAGAAACTACAAGGATAGCTCAAGAGCTACCGGTTGGAAAATGAATGCTAAAGAAGGAGGCTTCCAATACAATGCAGAAGCAAAAGAACAAGAAACTGGTCCAGGTCTTGTATTTATCGAAGGTGGTACTTTTACAATGGGTAGGGTACAAGATGATCCAATGCATGATTGGAACAATACTCCAAACCAACAACATGTGACATCTTTTTACATGGATGAGACCGAAGTAACTAATTTAATGTATTCTGAATATTTAGATTGGTTAAAAAAAATGTTCCCTCCTACAGAAAAAAATTATAGAAATATTTACAATGGGGCTGTTCCTGACACCTTAGTTTGGAGAAATAGATTGGGCTATAATGAAGTAATGACTAATAATTATCTCAGGCATCCTGCTTTTGCAGATTATCCTGTGGTTGGTGTGAGCTGGATTCAAGCTGTTGAGTTTAGCAATTGGAGAACTGACCGTGTTAACGAATTGATCCTTGAAGAAGAAGGTTTTATTGTTAGGGATGCAAAATACGATGTAGAAGCTGGTGAGTCTTTCAGTACTCAAACGTATTTAAACTCTCCTACCTCAACCTACGGGGGTAACGACTCTATAACGCGTCAAGCAAGATCCACCCAGGCAAGAATTAAAAGAAATAGAGATAGTACAGACATCTATGTTCAAAGAAAAGACGGTATATTACTACCTGGCTACCGATTACCAACGGAAGCAGAGTGGGAATATGCGGCGGTTGGACTTGTCGGCCTCAGAAATTATAATGTTTATCGAGGAAGAAAAAAATACCCTTGGGAAGGTCAATATACGCGATCTGGATCAAGAAAATCAAAAGGAGACCAGTTAGCAAATTTCAAACAAGGTGATGGTGATTATGGAGGAATTGCTGGTTGGAGTGATGACGGTGCAGACATCACAGCCGAGGTAAAATCATACGAACCTAATGGTTACGGATTGTACGATATGGCTGGAAATGTTGCAGAATGGGTTGCAGACGTTTATCGCCCAATTGTAGATGATGAATTTAGTGATTTTAATTATTTCCGAGGAAATCAATACACCAAGAACTTGATTGGAGAAGATGGTAAGGTTAAAATTGTAACTGCAGATTCTATTGTATATGACACTTTAAACAATGGTAAAATTGTCGCTGTGAATTTGCCAGGCGAAATTTATCAAATTCCAGTTGATGATAATGAAACTTATTTAAGAACAAATTTCTCATCCAGTGACAACCGAGATTTTCGTGATGGTGACAAAAAATCAACTAGATATTTTCAATCATTTAATGATGACGAAGATGAGAATGAAGAAATGTATGATGCTCCAGAACATGAGGTAGAATATGACGATAACGGTAACTTAATAAACCGTCAATACGATAAATCATCAACAAGAACATCTCTTATTAATAATGAAGCTCGTGTTTATAAAGGTGGATCTTGGAGAGACAGAGATTACTGGCTAGATCCAGCACAGAGAAGGTATTTACCACAAGATATGGCTACTGATTATATAGGTTTTAGAAATGCCATGTCAAGACTTGGGTCAAAATCTAAAGAAGGAAAAAGACCAAGACATTAAATAATAAAAAACTAAAAAAAACCTCTTCAATAACTGAAGAGGTTTTTTTGTACCTTTATTTATATGAAAATTAAAGAAATCCACCGGCATTTTTTAAATTCATCCGGAATAAGTACCGATACAAGGAATATTAAAAACAATTCTCTTTTTTTTGCTCTAAAAGGAGATCATTTTAATGGAAATGAATTTGCTCATTTAGCTCTAGATAAAGGTGCTTGTAAAGTGATTATAGATGAAAAAAAATTCATGAATGATCACTCTATTCTAGTTCCTAATGTTTTAAAAACCCTCCAAGAATTAGCCAGTTTTCATAGAACTTATCTGAACATACCTATTATAGCGCTTACAGGGAGTAATGGAAAAACAACTACCAAAGAACTTGTAAATGTAGTTTTATCAAAAAAATTTAAAACGGTTGCCACTAGTGGAAATTTCAATAATCATATTGGAGTACCGCTTACATTACTAAATATGGATAAAAGTACCGAATTAGGTATTGTGGAAATGGGAGCAAATCATCCTGGAGAGATCGAATTATTGTGTACAATAACAAAACCTGATTATGGGTATATTACAAATTTTGGAAAAGCCCATATAGAGGGCTTTGGAAGTTTAGAAGGTGTGATTAAATCAAAATCAGAGTTGTACCAATATCTTAGAGCAACAAACAAAACGGTATTTGTAAATGACAACGATAAAAATCAGAAAAAAAAATCTGAACACATTAAAAAATTTACATTTGGAAATGAATCGCAAAATTGTGCTCCTCAACTTATTGATTCTTCGAACGAATTACTATTATTATTTGAAGGCTTGACAATTCAAAGTCATTTAATAGGTCATTATAATTTTAATAATATAGCTGCTGCCATAACCATGGGATCTTACTTTGGAGTTGATCGTATGAATATCAAAAAAGCGATTGAAAGCTATGTACCCAATAACAACAGGTCACAAATCATAAAAAAAGAGACCAATACCATCATTTTAGACGCCTACAATGCAAATCCAACGAGTATGATGGCGGCGCTAAAAAACTTCATCCAGTCGTCAAGCAGTCCCAATAAAATAGTTTTTCTTGGAGACATGTTTGAATTAGGTGTTACCTCTGAAGAAGAACATCAATATATTAGTGATTACATAGAAAAATATTTGGATGGACAATGTTATTTAATTGGAAATGCATTTTATAAAACTACTTCCAATGTGAAAAACATAAAAAAATATCCATCGTTTGAGAACTTAAAACCTGTATTGGAGAGCACCTCTTTTTCAAACACTCATGTTTTAATAAAAGCTTCAAGAGGTATGGCTTTAGAGAGGATTTTAAACTTTTTCTAAATTAAAATCTTCTATAATATTTCTTTATTAATAATATAATTCTGTAAATTGAACGATCAATCAAAAAATAATCTAAAAACAATTCAAAAAATGAAAAAACTATTTACACTTTTATTTGCAGGGTTCGTATTGGCAGCTTGTAATGATGCACAAAACAGTAATGAAAAAGTATCCACAAAGGAAGATTTAAAACCGACAGTAATTGGTTCAGCCTATATGGAAGACCGCTCCGTAAACCCAATTACTGGAGGCGATTTAAATACGGAACAAGTTTGGCTGGATTATGTTCAAGCTCATAACGATAAAAATTTAGAA
>Ga0228622_1000782_pt1 | contig 15720 bp, 11 predicted proteins | sample 26DmetaG_FD_186035 | JGI IMG/M metagenome (GOLD analysis project Ga0228622, IMG submission 186035) | Seawater microbial communities from Monterey Bay, California, United States - 26D | ecosystem: Environmental > Aquatic > Marine > Coastal | place: USA: California | collected 2016-10-01
TCGAGGGTTACAATGTTTTTAAATTAAAACAAAGTAAAGATTTTTCCCAGCAATACATTCAAAACACCTTGCAATTAAATAATGGAAATAGCACTTTTTCAGAGGTGGCTTATCACAGTGGTGTGGCTAAGACAGATTGGAGTTGGGCCGGTCTACTCTTTGATATGGATAATGATGGAAATAGAGATATTTTTATTACAAATGGGATCAATCATGATTTGACAGATTTAGACTTCGTCAATTTTTTTGCGAATGAAATTATCCAAAAAATGGCTTTGACAGGGAGAAAACAAGCAATTGACTCTATTATTAATAAAATGCCAGTTAAACCGCAACCAAATTTTGCGTATAAGAATAATGGAGATATTACTTTTGATAATGCAAATAAGGAATGGGGTTTTGAAACTCCTAGTTTGTCAAATGGAGTAGCTTATGGTGATTTAGACAACGATGGTGACTTAGATTTGGTTGTTAATAATGTAAATATGTTGCCTTTTGTTTATAAGAACAATACAGATTCACTAACCAACAATAGTTATATAAAAATTAAATTGGAAGGTAAAAAAGCCAATAAATTTGCCATAGGAAGTACCGTTAAAATTTTCCATAATAATTCGATATATGTTCAAGAACAAATGCCATCAAGAGGGTTTCAATCTTCAATGGATTATGTAATGACAATAGGTCTTGGAACAGCAAAAACTATAGATTCAATACGTGTAATTTGGCCAGATAATACAACCCAAAAATGGAGTAATATTGCTGTAGATACAACGCTAATATTAAAGCAAAATGAGGCTGTAGACATTCAAAAACCTTTAAAACTTAAGAAAGAAAAAACATTCGTTACTGAGATTACACAAAACAACTTTCAAAAACATCAGGAAAATAGTTATTCTGATTTTGATTATGAAGGATTGATTAATAAAATGCTTTCACAAGAGGGCCCTGCTTTGGCTATTGGAGATGTAAATAATGATGGTAATGAAGATTTTTATATCGGAGGAGCTAAAAATCAACCGGGGTTATTATATTTAAATTTAGGAGGTGGAAAAGTAGCGATGTCTATTCAAAAATCTTTTGAGAAAGATGCCTTATTTGAAGACACTACTGCTTCTTTCTTTGATGCCAATGGTGATGGAAATTTAGATCTTATGATTGGATCCGGTGGAAACGAAATAGGACAACAAAATAATTACAAAGTAAGATTATATCTTAATAATGGTAAGGGTACTTTTGAGTCATCAAAAAATAAACTACCACCCTTAAGAAAAAATATTGCAGTGATTTCTCCTTATGATTTTGATAATGATGGTGATGTTGATGTTTTTGTAGGTGCCAGGAGTATGGTAGCAACTTATGGAATAGATCCAACACATCAGTTTCTAGAAAATAACGGTGATGGAACTTTTATAGATACAACTGAAAAAGTTGCCTATGATGTGAAGAGTGCTGGAATGATGACTGATGCAATATGGAAAGACATAAACAAGGATGGAAAAAAAGATTTAATCACTGTCTCGGAATGGGATACACCAAAAATCTTTATAAATAATGGAAGAAGGCTCATTAAACAAAAATCCACATTAGATGATTTATTTGGAATGTGGAATGTAGTGGAAGCAGCAGATCTAGATAATGATGGTGATATAGATTTTATACTTGGAAATCAAGGGAGCAATACTATGCATAAAACCTCCAAAGAAAACCCTGTAAAGATGTGGGTTAATGATTTTGATAATAATGGAACAATCGAGCAAATTACAACCAATCATAAGCAAGGGAAAGACTATCCAATTCATATGAAAAAAGAATTAACAGCTCAACTAGTTTCTTTAAAAAAGCAAAATTTAAAGGCCTCTGAATATGCTAAAAAGTCTATTGATGAATTATTTTCTGCATCAATTTTTGAAAACTCAATTATGAAGCAAAGCACTATTTCAGAATCAATTATTGCTATAAACCAAGGCGATTGGAACTTTACTGTGAAAAAACTTCCAAGCCGTGTTCAACTTTCTTGTGTCTGCGGAATTGTATGTACAGATATTAATAACGACGGTAATTTAGATCTTATTATGGCAGGAAATAATTTTGAATTTAAGCCTCAATATTCTAGACTAGATGCAAATTACGGATCGGTTTTGTTGGGTGATGGAAATCTTGGTTTTACTTGGCAAGGTTATAATACTTCAGGTTTTGTTGTTAAGAATGAGGTAAAGCATTTGAAGAAAATTAAAGATAATAAAGGAAAAACTTATTTTATAGCGGCGATTAATAATGAAAGCCCAAAACTATTTTTAATCAATGAGTAATAAAGTAATTATACTGTGTTTTTCTATACTATTATTAGCGTGTAATAAAAAGGAACTATTATTCAAAAATCCAACTTCTCAAGAAACAGGATTAAACTTTAAGAATACGATTACACCTACTAACGAGCTAAATATTCTTGATTACTTGTATTATTACAATGGTGGTGGTGTTGCTTTGGGTGATATAAACAATGATGGTCTTCTAGATATTTTTCTCTCAGCAAACCAAGAAAAAAATAAGCTTTTTATCAATAAAGGAAATTTAGAATTTGAGGATGTAACAGCGAAGTCAAATGTATCTGGTAATAGCTCATGGAATACCGGAGCCGTTATGGGAGACATCAATGGAGATGGTTTATTAGACATTTATGTATGCGCTGTTGTTGGTGTTAACGGGTTTTATGGCTATAATGAATTATATATCAACAATGGAGACGAAACTTTTACAGAAAGTGCTGAACAATATAAACTAGATTTTGATTCCTACAGTTCTTCTGCAGCATTTTTAGATTTTGATTTAGATGGTGATTTAGATATCTATCTCTTAAACCATGCCATTCACACTCAAGAGTCTTTTGGAAAAGCAGATTTACGATTCAACCGAAATGAGCAAACCGGAGACAGGTTGCTAAGAAACGATGGCGGAACTTTTACAGATGTGAGTGAATCCGCTCGAATTTTTGGTGGAATTAACGGTTATGGATTGGGTATTTCTGTTGCTGATTTTAATCAAGACGGGTTTCCAGACCTCTATATTGGAAATGACTTTCATGAAGACGATTATTATTATATAAATAATGGAGATGGCACCTTTTCAGATCAATTGAAAGATTACTTTGGTCATACTTCTCGTTTTTCTATGGGTAATGATGTAGCTGATATTAATCATGATGGATTACCAGACATTATTTCATTAGATATGCTACCAGAAGACGAGGTAGTTTTAAAAACTTCTGAAGGAGATGATAATATTCAGATTCAAAAATTAAGAACTCAAAAGTATGGGTATCATTATCAGTTTACCAGAAATATGCTCTATGTAAATCAGAAAAATTCTACTTATTTAGAAACTGCACTACTTAGCGGAATAGCAGCTACAGACTGGAGTTGGAGTAGTTTATTTGCAGATTTCAATCAAGATGGTGAACAAGATTTATTTATTTCTAACGGAATTTCTAAAAGACCAAATGATTTAGACTTTATTAAATTTGTTTCGAATGATCAAATTCAGAAAAAGATAGACAATACAAAATTAGTAGACCAAAAAGCACTACAAATGATGCCCTCGGGTGAAGCTCATAATTATATATTCAAAGGGGTTAAAAACTTAGAATTTGAAGATAAATCTGGTGAGTGGATTTCCAATAAAAAAGGAGTATCTGGAGCAACAGCACTTGGAGACCTAGATAATGACGGAGACCTTGATTTGGTAGTAAGTAATATTAATGAAAATGTATCATTATACGTCAATCAAACCAATGAGAAAGCTAATTACCTTCAATTAAAGTTTGACTACCCTTCACCTAATACTTTTGGTATTGGAACCAAGGTTTATTCTTACGCTAAAGGAGAATTACAATTTAAAGAATTGTATACGGTAAGAGGTTTTCAGTCCTCCTCAGAACCAATGGTTCATTTTGGGTACGGAGGTATTCAACAAGTAGATTCAATAACTATTGTTTGGCCCAATAAAACCTTTCAAACTCTAAAAAATATTACTGTAAACCAGCAATTGACAATTAGTCCAGGAAAAACAGAGCCTTTTAATTATTCACATTTATTAAAAAAAGAGACACCAATCTTTAAAAAAGTCTCGAATACTCTAGGAGTCAATTTCACTCATATTGAAGACAATTATACAGATTTTAATCGTCAAAAATTAATTCCTTATCAAAACTCAGACAGAGGACCGGCCGTTGCAGTAGGTGACCTTAATAATGATGGGAAAGAAGATGTTTATTTTGGAGGTTCTAAATTCAATTCTGCCAAAGTTTTTGTTCAAAAAGAGAGTTTCTTTAAAGAAGAAAAAATAGAAATCATCACAAAGGATTCTATTAATGAAGATGTTGTAGCTCTGATTGCAGACCTAAATAACGATGGTAAAAACGATGTAATTGTTGGCACAGGAGGGTCAGATTTTTATAATAAAATGACACCTTTACTCGATACTTATTATACTCAGAGTGGAGTTAGTTTCGAAAAACAAGAACTACCAGCATATTTTGAAAATGCAGCAGTTATAAAAGCAGCAGACTACGATCATGATGGAGATTTAGATGTTTTTGTTGGAAATAATATGGTATCCAATAATTTTGGTGCAATTCCTAATTCCTATATTTTAAAAAATAACAAGGGTAAGTTTTCAATCCTAGAAAATCAACCCTTCCAGAATATAGGGATGATAACTGATGCAATATGGGAGGATTATAATTCAGATGGTTTTGTAGATTTGATATTGGTAGGCGAATGGATGACCCCCAAATTTTTTAAAAATACAAAGGGTAATTTTGTTGAAGAAAATCTTATAAAGTCAAAATTAACCGGATTATGGCAACAGATTACTCCTTTTGATATTGATAAAGACGGAGACGTAGACTATCTTCTTGGAAATTGGGGTAAAAATTCAAAATTTGAGGCCTCACAAACACATCCGTTACGAATGTACTATTCAGATTTTGATGGAAACGGAAGTACAGAAACCATTCTTTGTAATTTTAAAAATGGAGCCTATTACCCATTATTAGGGTTAGATGAATTGGCGAGTCAAATTGTAAGTTTACGAAAGAAATTTACCAATTATAAAAGTTTTGCAGGAAAATCAATTGATGCCATTTTTGAAAAATCAGTGCTAAAGAGAGCGCGTATATTTGAAGTAAATACTCTGGCTTCTGGGTATTTAAAGAATGAAAACAATACATTTACATTTATTCCTTTTAAAAATGAGTTACAGGTATCCCCAATATCAGCATTTTTAGAATTCGATTTTGATGCCAATGGAGTAAATGAAGTTTTAGTAGCAGGAAATTATTTTGGAGTGAGTCCATATCAAGGAAGGTTTGACTCTTTTCCCGGAGCATTAATTTTTGATGAAGAAAAAATTATTTTAGGAAATAAAATTGGACTTGACTTTAGTCAAAAAGCTGTAAAAAAATTGAATAGTATTAAAGTTCAAAATAAAACATATGTGTTGGCTACTATTAATAACGATAGTGCCCAAGTATATCAATTAATTAAATAGCGGTTATGAAACAATTCAAATTATATGTACTAGCATCAACAATTGTAATGGGATTGTTTTCCTGTAAAGAGAATTCAGCGCCCATAGAAGTGACTACTGACCATTTTCATACAGTAATTGATAAAGTTGTAGAGGTTATGATTCACGATATATTTTCACCACCAGTAGCTAGTAGAGTTTTTGCTTATCCAAATATAGCAGCCTATGAAATTTTAGCTCAGAATGACACAACTTATTTTTCTCTAAAAAATCAGATTAAACATTTAGGAGCTATTCCATCTCCTAATGAATCAAAGAGTATAAATTATCCACTTGCTGCCTTAATTGCACATATACATCTAAGTAAACAGCTAATTTTTTCTGAGGCTAAAATAGAAATACACAGAGATAGCCTATACAATGTTTGGGAAGCTAAAAACCCTAAAGAATTTAAGGAATCAAAAGCATACGGGTTAGAGGTTGCTGCATACATATCAGATTGGATGAATAAAGATAATTATGCACAGACTAGAACGATGCCAAAATTTAGTGTAGATTCTGAAGATGAAGGAAGATGGCAACCTACCCCTCCCTCATATATGGATGGTTTAGAACCTCACTGGAACAAAATACGCTCTTTTGTTTTAGCCTCAGCAGACCAATTTAAACCAGTGCCTCCACCAAAATTTTCAATGGATAAAAATTCTGATTTTTACAAAGAACTTGTCGAGGTATACGAGATTAGCAAAGAAATTACAAAAAAAGGTGACAATTCAGAAGAAATTGCCATTGCTCAATTTTGGGATTGTAATCCATATGTATCAGTAACTCGTGGGCATTTGATGTTTGCCGTAAAAAAAATAACTCCTGGAGCGCATTGGATTGGTATCACTAAAATTGCTACTAAAAAAGAAAAGGCAGATTTTAACAGAACAGTTTTTGCTTATACAAAGACCTCTATTGCTATAGCAGATGCCTTTATAAGTTGTTGGGATGAAAAATTTAGAAGCAATTTAGTACGTCCAGAAACATTAATCAATACCTATTTTGATGATGAATGGAAACCTATTTTGCAAACCCCTCCTTTTCCAGAATACACAAGTGGTCATTCTGTCGTATCTGGTGCAGCTTCAATAGTTTTGACTTCAATATTTGGAGATAATTTTAGTTTTTCTGATGATACTGAACTTCCTTTTGGATTGCCAATTCGAAGTTATAAATCATTCAAACATGCTGCAGATGAAGCTGCAATTAGTAGAATGTATGGAGGTATTCATTACAGAGCTGCTGTAGAGGTAGGAGTTGGACAAGGAAGAAAGATTGGAGAATTGGTTACCGAAAAATTAACAATGTTAAACAACTAAAATACTCCTATTCACTTTGTTGTTGGTATAATAATATAATAAATGAAAAAAATAAGCGCTATCATAGGATTTATATTAGTGGGTTTTTTACTCTGGTATCTTATTATAAAACCTTACGATTATTTAGTAACTTTTAAGGTGAAAACAAGTGCAGGAACCATAAACCAAACTATTAAACTTTGGAATACTAGTATAGCAAATTTAAATCCTGTCAAACAAGAGAATATAGCGAACTTATCACAGCAAATTGAGGTAAAGGACTCTATACACAATTACAAATGGTCTATAAGCCCTTTAAATGACTCAATTTCTAAAGTAAATGTCTACGTAACAGATAAAGAACACAGTTTTGCTAATAGAATTTCTATACCTTTTGGTACTACAGATTTTGAAAAAAGAATAGAATATACAGTAACAGACTTTATAGCTAAACTCAAAGAACATTTGAAAAAAATTAAGGTAACAGTAGTTGGAAAAGATACTACAAGATCTACCTATGCTGCTTATATTTCAGTGAAAGGCTTACAAATTGAAAAAGCAAGAGGTATGATGCAAAACTATTCTTTATTAACCAGTGTACTTTCTGCTGAAAATATTGAAATGAATGGAACACCTTTTGTTGAAATAACCAATTGGAATACACAAAATGATAGTATTGCTTATAATTTTTGTTTTCCTGTCATAAAAAGTGATTCTCTCCCAATAGACCCTCGTATTCAGTACAAACAATATAATGGAGTAAAAGCTTTAAAAGCCACCTATAACGGAAACTATATTACGTCTGATAGAGCTTGGTATGCGTTGTTAGATTATGCAGAGAATCATGACATAGTGGTAGATAAAAAACCTTTGGAAGTTTTTTATAGCAACCCAAATTTTGGAGGTGATGAGTTACAATGGGAGGCAGAAATATTTATGCCTATAAGAGAATAGTTTATTTACTTTTTCATAGTTTAAATAACTAACTAAAAAGGGCTTTAAAAGAGCAAACTATTTGAGGCTTTAATTTTAAAAAATAATAAATTCTGAATTCTTTGTTCATTTTTTTTCACTGAATAATTATACACTTTGTATTCAATAGAAATTGATAATTTAGTTAAACCCTCGCAGTATAATTAAACCTTAAAATATATAAACATACATGACTAACAACTCACTACAAGAAAAAAATTGGTGGAAAGAGGGGATTGTATATCAAATCTATCCAAGAAGCTATAAAGACACCAGTGGAAATGGTGTTGGTGATTTAAGAGGCATCATTCAAAAATTAGATTATATAAAAAGTTTAGGTGTTACTATGGTATGGCTAAACCCTATTTATGAATCTCCAAATGATGATAATGGTTATGATATTAGTGACTATCGTGCTATTATGAAGGAATTTGGCACTATGGAAGACTTTGATGAACTGCTTCAGGGCCTTCATGAGCGTGGTATGAAATTTATCATGGACGTGGTAGTAAACCATAGTAGTGATGAACATGAATGGTTCCAACAATCTCGTAGCTCTAGAGACAATCCTTTTAGAGATTATTATCATTGGTGGCCTGCTGAAAAAGGAAAGCCAAACCATCGTTGGAGTTTTTTTGACGAAAACAGTGACGCTTGGAAATATGATCAACAAACAGATTCGTATTATTTACATTACTTTTCTCAAAAACAACCTGATTTGAATTGGGAGAACCCAAAAGTGCGCCAAGAGGTTTATGATATTATGAAATTTTGGGCAGAAAAAGGGGTAGATGGTTTTCGTTTAGATGCGTTTCAATATGTAAGTAAGGATATTACTTTCCCTCCCTTTCCAGAGGGGTATGATGTAGATGTGCCAAGCGTTATTGAATATCACGGTATGGGACCTCACATACATAGTTATTTAAAAGAAATGAATGAACAAGTCTTGAGCAAATATGATGTCTTTGCAGTTTCAGAGGGTGTAGGAAGCACATTAAAAGATGCTCATGATTTAGTAGATAAGGATCGTAATGAATTGCAAATGGCGTATCATTTTGAAGCCACAGATATGGTTACTACTTTAGAAAAATGTACGCTGGCTCAATTTAAAGAATCGTTTACAAAATGGGACAAATCATTTGCTGAAAATGGATGGATTGCTATTTATTTATCGAATCACGATCAATCTAGATTTATAAATCGATATGGTAGTGATAAGCCAGCATTTAAAGATTATTCTGCCAAGTTATTGAATACGTTTATTCTTTCTATGCGAGGAACACCCTTTATGTATTATGGAGATGAATTAGGGATGACAAATATTGGGTTTACAAAGATTGAACAATATAAAGATATTGCAGCCATTAATGGGTATAAGAAAGCAGCATCAGATGGTGAGGATCTAGATCACTATCTGAAAAAGTTAAATTTACTTTCAAGAGATAACGGAAGAACACCGATGCAATGGGATACTTCAAATAATGCTGGGTTTTCAAGTGAGATCCCTTGGTTACCAGTACATGAAAATCATACAACAGTTAATGTGGCAAATCAACAAAATGATCAAAATTCTGTATTAAATCATTTCAAAAAAATGGTAACTTTCAGAAAAGATAATTTGTTACTAGTATACGGGAATTACAAAATTATTCAAGAAGAGCACCAAACTATTTACGCATATAGTAGAACTTTAGAAGATCAACAAATGACAGTTCTATTAAATTTTTCTGAGTCAGAATCTAGTATTAGATTGCCTAATTTTGATGAAGGTAAAGAAGTTCTAATCAATAATTATAATGAGTTCTCAGTTGATAAAGACACCATTACTTTAAAACCATATCAAGCAGTAGTTTTGAAGTTTTAAAATCAATATTAAATTAACTAATATGAAAATATCGAAACCAAGTTTATCCTTTTGGCAAATCTTTAATATGAATGTTGGATTCTTAGGAATTCAATACAGTTTTGGATTACAGCAAACAGCTATAAACCCCATATTTTTGTTTTTGGGAGCCTCAGAAGACATGTTGCCTATATTAAATATAGCAGGACCTGTAACAGGGTTAGTAGTACAGCCAATTATTGGAGCACTATCAGACAAGACATGGTCTTTAAAATGGGGTAGACGTAAACCTTATTTCTTGATCGGTGCCCTACTAGGTAGTATTTGTTTGTTTGCATTTCCTCATAGTCCGGTTCTTTGGTTTGCCGTTGGATTACTATGGATTTTAGATGTGGGTAATAATGTGGCTATGGAGCCTTATAGAGCTTTTGTAGGGGATAAATTACCTGAAAAACAATTGAGTTTAGGGTATCAAATGCAGAGTTTATTTTGTGGGTTAGGAACATTACTAGCTACAGGATCTATTCTGTTGTTTCAATATTTATTTGGTAAAGAAGCTGATGTTGCTGGAACAATACCACAATGGATTTACTATTCATTTTATATAGGCGCCATACTTTCTTTAACCACCATTTTATGGTCTGTTTTTAAAACTGCAGAAATTCCTCCTTCGGCTGAGGAATTGAAAGAGATTAATAAAATAAAAACCCTGTCATTACTTAATAAAATGGCCAAACCTTTCATTGAAATTAGAGAAGCAGTGAAAGATATGCCCAAATTTATGTGGAAAATTGGCGCTGTGTATCTTTTTCAATGGTATGCCTTATTTGTGTATTGGCAATTTTCAACCCCACTTTTTATGAAAACAATGGGCTATTCTATCTCTGAAGCGGGATCTCAATCTGCAGCTATGAGTCTTACCTACAACACTACAACGATGTTAATAGCTTTAATTTTAGTTCCTTTAACTCTAAAGTTTGGGAATAAGAAAATGTATGCATTGAGTTTGTTTGGAACAGCTTTAGCACTATTCTCTATTCCATTTATAACAGATCCTTTACTCGTAGTATTACCTATGATCTTATTTGGGATTGGCTGGGCAGCCATGATGGGAATACCGTACACCATGGTTTCTAAAATTGTTCCTCAAGATAGAAGAGGGGTGTATATGGGGATCTTAAACATGATGATTGTTATCCCAATGGGAATAGAAACACTAACTTTTGGTCCTATTTATAAATATTTATTAGATGGTAATGCTATATATGCCATGTTATTTGCAGGAGTGTTTTTTGCTGTGGCTGCTATTCTAGCCTTAAGATTAAACGAAACGTTAAACACAGATACATAAAACTGAATAAAAGTAGTAATCATGAAGATTAAAAATTTAGTAGTAGTAATATCAATTCTATTTTTTTCTTGCCAACAAGATGTAGCGGAAAATAAAAATGACAAACTCATAGCTCCAATTTCTGATCAAGTATTAGAAACAGCAGTTATTTATGAGGCTAATATTAGACAATATTCTAAAGAAGGAACTTTTAAAGCATTTACGAAAGACATTCCAGTGCTCAAAGAATTGGGCGTTAAAGTAATTTGGTTAATGCCTATCAATCCAATTTCAGAGATAAAAAGAAAGGCAACCGATGGTTCCTTTACAAGTGAAATTGAGGATATAGAAGAACGTAAAAAATACTTAGGGAGTTATTATTCTGTATCTGATTATAAAGCCATTAATCCAGAATTTGGAGATAAAGATGATTTTAAAGCGTTAATAGCTACCGCTCACAACAACGGTATATATGTAATTGTAGATTGGGTGCCAAATCATACTGGATGGGATCACCCTTGGATTACCGCTCACCCAGAATGGTATACGCAAAATGAACAGGGTGAAATCATAGATCCAATTAACCCAGATACGGGAAAATCTTGGGGATGGACAGATACTGCAGATTTAAATTATGATAACCTAGACATGCAGCAAGAGATGATTAAAGACCTAAAATATTGGGTTGAAAATTTTGATATTGATGGGTATAGAATGGATGTTGCTCATAAAGTACCCCCTGTTTTTTTTAAAGAAGCAATTGCTGAATTAAAAAAAATAAAGCCCATTTTTATGTTAGCTGAAGCAGAACAACACGAGCTTTTTAGAAATGGTTTTGATATGCAATATGCATGGGAAGGACATCATGTTTTAAATAGCATTGCAAAAGGAGATGCTACTGTGAGTGATTTTGACACTTATATGGAGAAACAGAATGAAGTGTTGGAGGCTTCAGATTTTACTATGAATTTTGTGACAAACCATGACGAAAACTCTTGGAGTGGAACTGTTAGAGAACGAATGGGGGAGGCTAGTGAGCTTCTAACAACCCTAGTTTATTCAATGCCAGGAATGCCTTTAATTTATAGTGGTCAAGAGTATGATTTGAATCATCGTTTAAAGTTTTTTGAAAAAGATAGTATTCCAAAGACCAAAGGAGCTACCTGGAACTTACTCACAAAATTAGGAGATTTAAAAAATAATCATCTAGCTTTTCATGGCGGTAAAATAGCAGCATCTTATGAAAGATTATCTACTGAAAATGAAAATGTAGTAGCTTTTAAAAGAAGTAAAGAAGAAGCTGAGGTCTACTTTATTGGGAATTTATCCAACCAAGACCAAACTTTTTCCATAAGTTTGGAGGGCAGTTATAAAGATTTATTACAACATGAAAACATTGTGTTTAAAGATGATAAATTAAAGCTAGCCCCTTGGAACTATTATTTAGTAGCAAAAAATAATAATGAGTAAGATAGTTTGCTTTGGTGAGGTACTTTGGGATATTTTTCCTACCCATAAAAAAATTGGTGGGGCCCCTTTAAATGTAGCTTTGAGATTGCAAACATTTGAAAATGAGGTAGCCCTTATTAGTTGCTTAGGAGACGATAAACTTGGAAATGAACTGCTACTAGAACTTCAAAAGTATAGGATTTCTTCTTTATACATTCAAAAAATTAAAACATATAAAACCAGTAGTGTTTCCATTTCTTTAGATAAAAATGGCAGTGCCTCATATCTAATAAATCATCCTTGTGCTTGGGACAATATTCAAATAAACGACAAACTTAATTCATTAGTAAAAAGTTCTGAAGCTTTTATTTTTGGGAGTCTTATCGCTAGAGATAGTACCTCTAAAAACACGCTTTTAACACTTCTAAATTATTCTAAATTTTCAGTTTTTGATGTTAACTTAAGGCCCCCTCATTATGATATTAGTTCAATTCAAGTTCTCATGAATGCAGCTAATTTTATAAAGTTTAATGATGATGAACTTAAAGAAGTTTCGATGAGTCTTGGATTTAATGGAAAGTCTATTGAACAAACTATATTATTTATCGCTAATAAAACAAACACAACATCTATTGCTGTAACTTTAGGAAGTAATGGCGCTATTCTATTTTATGACAATTCATTTTTTTACAATAAAGGTTACAGGGTAAAAGTAGCCGATACTGTTGGTTCTGGAGATTCTTTCTTAGCCACATTAATAACTATTCTACTAAATTCGAAAGCTCCACAATTCGCAATAGACAAGGCTTGTGCAGTAGGCGCTCTAGTCGCTAAAAACAAAGGAGCAAACCCATTGATATCGGAAGCAGAAATTGACGCTATAATGAATCAAGATGTACCATAAAATTGGTATACTAAAAATAAGATTGAATAGATAAGTAGATAGAAGCGATAAAAATTTCTCGATTTTATATATGATGAATTTTCTGGATACATATTCCCAAAAAGAGCCTTAACCTCCTCAACAAATAGGGGTTTAATATTGATCTTCCAATCATTTGTTTGATAAACAATTTTTCTAAAATTACTTCTGTAATACGACAATGGGAGCCCCCAAATAATAAAAGTGATTAGCCATATATTATTTTTAAATAATTCTAGCATTTTATAATTTTTTTGGAAACCAAGGGATGAAAGCATTTGTAGATTCTACGTATTCTTTATATCCTGGTTTTGTTTTTTTTAACGATTTTTCTAACATCGCAACCCCTGAAATATTGACAATCAAATAGACCATTGCTAAGGCACCAATAATATGCCAATACCCTCCAGAAGCTATCGAAAACAGACCAAACGAAAGCCAAACTGTTGCATCACCAAAATAATTTGGATGCCTAGTATATCGCCATAATCCAGTCTTGAGAATTGCACCCTTGTTTGCGGGATTATTTTTAAACTTTGTCAATTGATAATCTCCAACAGCTTCAAATAAAAATCCGATACACCAACATAATAAAGCTATATAATCAATACTATTTAGTTCGTTGCTACTAGTTCCTTGGTGAATACCAAACAAAGGTAAAGAGACAATCATAATTAAGCTTCCTTGTAAAATAAAGACTTGGAATAGACTCAACCACCAATACCTATCTGCTCCGTAATGTCGTCTAAATTCTTGGTATCTGAAATCTTCTGGCTTTCCATAATTTCTTTTGAATAAGTATGCAGATAAACGGATACCCCAAATACTAACTAATATTAGCACAAGTATATTACGAGTGAAGACAATTGACTCTAGCATAAAGTAGGTTACATTAACAACCACAAATCCCATGCCCCAAAAAGCATCAACAATACTTACATTTTTAATTGGAATACTAATGAGCCATAAAATGATCATTAAAAAGTATACTACAGACAAGGCTATAACAAAATTCATAAATAAATTTAAAGTATAAATTTAATGAAAAAATTTATTCAAGTAATAACATAATTATTAGACCAAATATAATACCCTTCATAAAGCATATCCAATATAACTGGTAGTGTGATATTCTCCATTTAGTTCTTATTTGTTCAATAATATTTTTATGCCAATTTAACATATTTATAAAAATTAAAGTTATTCAACTTTTTCAAATGAGGCAAAAAATCCTCCAAAATCAAAATAATCTCCACCTGCAGCTATTTTACCGTCAATAAAATCAAAAGTATGATAAGAATGAAGACTAAAAGGTTTTCCGGTTTCTACATGTGTACCTGTCCAAGTCCCGTAGGTTCTTACACTCCCATCTAATTCACCAGTTTCAGCTAAAACACCAGGAAGCCAATTGTCTGGAGTATAAAGTATATCATCAAATAGCGTTTGGTACATCTTTAAGGCTTCAATATGTTCTGACTTACCGTATTGTTTAGCTCCGTAAATAGGAGGTTGCCAAAGTAAATCATCATGAATCATTGTTGTTTGAGCAGCGATATCTTCAGTTCCATGTGCAGCCATAAAACTTTTAGCAATCTCTAAATTAGCTGAATATTTAGGATTATTTTCTTTTTCAGGTGTACATGAGGTTATAAAAAACAGTAATGTGATTAGGGGTAATTTGAATAATGCTTTCATAATTTTATCTTTATATTTAGTAATAACTCTCATAAATATAGGCAATTAACTTTGTTTTTAAATTATAAAGCCATAAATTACTTTCTTTTAACAACTAAATTAATCATATTATGAAATTATTATTAAAAGGGATTTTCTTCCTATTGGCTTTTGCTTTATTCGTTAACTGTACTTCAAATGGAGGGAAAAATTTAGTAGCTGGAGATAACTTCGGTAAAACCTATAGTATTGGAGACGATGCAATGTCTGAGAAACTTCAGATGTTATCTGAGGCTTACAGCATGCAAAATACAGATGAGTTAGTAAAACATTATGATATAGATTTTCTTGGAGAAAATGGAGTTGAAACTACACGCAAATGGTTAGAATCTATGGATTCAATAAGTATGAAACCCTATGTAATTATTCCAGTAAAGCTTCAAGGAGACCCTGATACAAAAGTACTAGCATGGTCTAAAGAAGAACGTCATTATAAAAATGGGTCTTATGAAAAATTAGATCTTATGGAATTTTTTAATTTTAATCAGGAGGGTAAAGTTGATGCGTTCAGACAATGGAAGTCTATAGATTCTTCAAATTTTGGAAAATCATATGGGGGTAAATTTATTGGAAAAGATGATAATGAATATTCAGGAAG
>Ga0228622_1000794_pt1 | contig 15515 bp, 15 predicted proteins | sample 26DmetaG_FD_186035 | JGI IMG/M metagenome (GOLD analysis project Ga0228622, IMG submission 186035) | Seawater microbial communities from Monterey Bay, California, United States - 26D | ecosystem: Environmental > Aquatic > Marine > Coastal | place: USA: California | collected 2016-10-01
CTTTGTACTAGCCGATGAAATTAATAGAGCTCCTGCGAAAGTACAATCAGCTTTACTAGAAGCTATGCAGGAACGTCAAATAACAATTGGAGACACTACTTTCAAATTAGACGAGCCCTTTCTAGTGATGGCTACTCAAAACCCTGTTGAACAGGAAGGAACATACCCCCTGCCTGAAGCACAAGTAGACCGTTTTATGCTTAAAACTGTTATTGATTATCCTAAACTTGCAGATGAGCAAACCATCATGAGGCAAAATTTAAATAATAGTTTTGCAACTGTAAACCCGGTAGTTTCTACAGCGGAAATTTTAAAAGCAAGAGAAGCCACAAATGAAGTTTACATGGATGAAAAAATAGAGAAATATATTTTAGATATTATTTTTGCAACTAGATACCCTGAACGCTACAACCTTTCTCAACTCAAACCACTGATTAGTTTTGGGGCTTCACCAAGAGGAAGTATAAACTTAGCAAAGGCAGCCAAATGCTATGCTTTTATAAAAAGAAGAGGCTACGTAATACCTGAAGATGTTAGAGCAATAGTTTACGATGTTTTGAGGCACAGAATAGGAATTACTTACGAGGCTGAAGCTGAAAATATTTCATCAGTAGATATTATTAACTCAATAATTAATGAAATAGAGGTTCCATAGCAACTGATGTTAGGAGAATACAATTAAGTTTACAAAAATTGTTTTTTAACAGATTTAAGTAGGCTCGAAAAAATTATTTAGTTTACCCCGAAAATAGTGTTTGCATCATGGATACTAAAGAAATTCTAAAAAAAGTAAGAAAAATTGAAGTTAAGACTAGACGTTTGTCTGATCATATCTTTGGTGGTGAATATCATTCTACCTTTAAAGGTAGAGGAATGACATTCTCTGAAGTAAGGGCTTACCAATTTGGAGACGATGTAAGGGCAATTGATTGGAATGTGACTGCGCGTTACAATGAACCTTTCATAAAAGTATTTGAAGAAGAAAGAGAGCTTACCATGATGCTTATGGTTGATGTGTCTGGTTCTGAAAGTTTTGGAACTTCAAATCAATTTAAAAAAGACACCATTACAGAAATTTCTGCGACATTAGCTTTTTCTGCGATTCAAAACAATGATAAAGTTGGGCTTATCCTTTTTTCAGATCAAATAGAATTATTTATTCCTCCAAAAAAAGGGAAAAGCCATGTATTAAGAATAATTCGAGAACTCATTGAGTTTACGCCTGTTAGTAAAAAGACAGACATAGCACAAGCATTTAAATACCTCTCTAATGTTATGAAAAAGAAAGCTATTGTTTTTATGCTATCTGATTTTATGGATGATAATTATGAGAGAACTTTAAAAATTGTTGGTAACAAACATGACATCACTGGAATCCGAGTGTTTGACAAACATGATGAGGAAATTCCTAATCTTGGAATGGTTCCCATGGTAGATGCTGAGACGAATACTGTTCAGCTTATCAATACAAGTTCAAAAAGAGTTCGTAATACCTATAAAATAGCTGCTCTGCGCCTCTCTGATTATTTTAAAACTACCTTCAAAAAAAGTGGTTCTGGGACCATAGATACAAGAGTAGACCAAGATTACGTGAAAAAATTATTAGGGTATTTTAAACATAAAGGGAGATAATACAAATGAAACTAAAAATTCTTTTTTTTCTTCTACTAATGTGTACGCTTACTTATGCTCAAAAAGTAAGTGTAGCAACAGACACAACCAATATTAGAATTGGAGAACAATTCTTATTTAAAATTGTGATTAAAGACACTGCTAATGTTATTTTCCCTGAAAAACTAGAAAACTTAACCAAGTTAGAAGTCGTAAAGGATATAAAAATTGATACATTTAAAAACAGCCTCATTAAAAAATACTTGATGACTGGATTTGATAGCGGAGCCTTCTACATCCCCACTCAGCAAATTTTTATCAAAAACAGGGCTTATCTTTCGGATTCTGTACTCATAAATGTGGCTACTATTGCTGTAGATACTTCTCAACAAAAACCGTTTCCAATTAAGTCCATCCAAACCGAACCATTGGTTTATGATGATTTTAAACCTTATGTAATATGGGTAATTTTAGCACTTTTATTAGTTGGTTTATTTATTTATTATTTGAAAACCCGTAAAAAACCAGAAATCAAAGAAATTGAGTCTATTAATACATTACCTCCTTATGAAGAGGCTCTAGAAAAACTTCAAGAATTAGATGATAAGTTGTTGTGGCAAAACAATGAAATTAAAAAATACTACAGCGAACTTACTGAGATTGTACGTGTGTTTATAGAAAAGGAATTGGAGATCCCTGCTCTAGAAATTACAACTTTTGAGTTGATTTCTCTTCTTTCTGATTACAATACTCCAAAGAACATTAACATAACTAAAGAGACCGTCCGTAAACTAAATGCACTTTTACAAGAAGCCGATTTAGTCAAGTTTGCGAAATCTACTCCGCTTTCACATGAAATTGAAGAAGACCGAAGAGTTGCAGAAAAGGTATTAAACGACCTAAAACCTATTCCATTAATAGAAGAAATAAAAGAAAATGAATTGGAATAATTTTGAATTTCACAACCCCGAGTTTTTATGGCTATTAATTCTAATCCCTTTAACAGCTGTTTGGTTCTTTTTTATGCGTAAAAAGGAAACTGCTGTTTTAACTGTCTCTAACCTAAAAGGCTTCAGAACGAAAAACAGTATTTTACCAAAAGTTAAACCCTTACTCGCAGTGATTAGGTTAATCGCATTAGCTTTACTAATTATTGCGCTAGCAAGACCTAGAAACGTAGCTGTTAGCACAAAAATCAAAGCCAACAAAGGTATAGATATCGTAATGGCTATTGACGTTTCTGCCAGTATGCTAGCCAAGGATTTAAAACCAAATCGTCTGGAAGCCCTTAAGGTAGTAGCAACAGATTTTGTAAATAGAAGACCTAATGATAGAATAGGTATAGTAGTATATGCAGGAGAAAGTTTTACTCAAACTCCAATAACTAGTGATAAAAGAATTACAAAAAGAACCATTTCACAAATTAAATGGGGGCAGCTAGATGGAGGAACTGCAATTGGCATGGGGCTTGGCTCCGCTGTGAATAGGCTAAAGGATAGTGAAGCCAAAAGCAAAGTGATTATTCTTCTAACAGATGGGGTTAACAACTCAGGTTTTGTAGACCCAAAAACAGCAACAGAACTTGCTAAAGGTTTAAATATTAAAGTCTATACTATAGGAATAGGTACAAATGGGATGGCAGACTTTCCAGTAAGTAAAGATGCTAGAGGAAGATTACAATTTAGAAAACAAAAGGTAGAAATAGATGAAGAACTTCTTCAATTTATTGCAAGTGAAACCCAGGGACAATATTTTAGGGCTACAGACAATACCAAGCTACAAGAAATTTACGATGAAATTGATTTGTTAGAAAAAACAAAAATTGAAGAATTCAAATATTACAACTATCAAGAAAAATATAGGTTTTTAATTTTTCTTGCCGGTGGATTATTGTTGTTAGAATTTGTGTTGAAAAACACATTATTTAGAAGTTTTATATAATGTTATACAGACTAGAGGAGCCCATATATTTTTATTTATTTACAACAATTCCAATACTTGTTGTAATTTTTCTAGTGGTGTTGTGGTGGAAAAAAAGAACTCAGAAAAAATTTGCTTCACCAGATTTATTAACAAAATTAGCGCCCAATTACTCGGTGTTTAAATCTGTATTAAAACTTTTGTTTTTTATCCTAGGAATCTCATTTCTTATTCTGGCCCTAGTAAACCCTAAAATAGGAACAAAACTAAAAACAGTTAAAAGAGAGGGGGTTGATATTGTATTTGCGTTAGATGTTTCTAAAAGTATGCTAGCTGAAGACATTGCGCCTAGTAGACTAGAGAAATCAAAACAAATTATATCTAAAATTATTGATAAACTTGGAAGTGATCGCGTAGGAATTATTATTTATGCAGGAAACGCCTATCCTCTTTTGCCTATAACTACAGACCACGGAGCAGCCAAAATGTTTTTACAAAATGCAAATCCTGATTTAGTATCTAGCCAAGGAACGGCAATTAAGGAGGCTTTAAATCTAGCAAAAACCTATTATAATAATGACGATCAAACCAACCGGTTTTTAATTATTATTTCGGATGGAGAAGATCATCAAGAAGAAACAAAACAATTAGCTCAAAACGTTTCTAATGAGGGTGTAAAAGTTTATACCATAGGCGTAGGCTCAGAAAAAGGAGCACCAATTCCTATGAAAATTAATGGATCTTTAATTGGGTATAAAAAATATAAAGGAGAAACTGTTTTAACAAAACGTAATTCTGAACTCTTAAAAGGTGTAGCAAATGTGGCTAATGGTAATTATATTGACGGTAATTTAACAGACAAGCCTGTAAAAGCAATTGAAGAAATTATTAGTAATGCCCAAAAAACAGAATTTGAAACCAAACAATTTTCAGATTATAAAGACCAGTTTCAATGGTTTTTAGCAATTGGTCTTTTATTTTTAATCTTAGATGTTTTTTTACTAGATAAAAAAACAAAATGGTTAAAAAAGATAGATTTATTCAATGAAAAAAATACGTAAACTTGAAAAAATGAAGAACTTAATCTCTACATGTTTTATTTTTATTTTGTTGGTTAGCTCATCTTCGATCTATGCTCAAAAAGATTCGATAACACTACAAAGAGAAGCTAGAAAATTAGTGCGAGAAGGGAATGTGCTGTACAATCAAAATAAGTATACAGATGCGACTGTTGCCTACAAAAAAGCCTTGGAAAAAAATAGTAGTTATAAAAAAGCAACTTATAATTTAGGAAACTCTTTATATCAAGAAAAAAATTATAAAGAAGCAATTCCACAATATAATATTACTGTAGAAAATGCAAAAGATGCTTTTGAAAAAGCTGAAGGATATCATAATATCGGGAATGCAATGCTGCAGGAAAAAAACTATAAAGGTGCTGTAGATGCTTTTAAAAATGCGCTTCGAAACAATCCAAATGATGATGAAACTCGTTATAATTTAGCAGTAGCGCAGAAGCTTCTTGAGGATGAAGAAAACAAAAACAAGGACAAAAACAAAGATAAGGGAAAAGATAAAAATAAAGAGAAGAACAAGGACAAGGACAAGGACAAAAACAAAGACAAAGACAAAGACAAAAAAGAGGGAGACGATAAAGACAAAAAAGATCCAAAGAAAAATGATGACAAAGGGGACGACAAAAAGAAACAAGACCCAAAGAAAAATGAAAAAAAAGAACAAAAGCCTCAACCTGGTAAAATGTCACCTCAACAAATTAAACAGCTGCTAGAAAGTTTAAAAAATGAAGAGAAAAAAACTCAGAAAAAATTAAATGCAAAAAAAGCTAAAGGATCCAAAGTTAAACAAGAAAAAGATTGGTAAGTTTTATATTTGTGATTTGTTAGATGATAAAATGAAGAAGAAAATTCAATATATTTTAATATTATGTACTCTTTTGAGTTGTTCTGCCTTTGCGCAAAATCCTGAACTTATTACAACTGTTAGTAAAAATAAATTAGGCCTCAACCAAAGGTTAAAAATACAATTTACCGTTAACAAACAAGGAGCCGACAACTTTGACCCTCCAAACTTTAAAAATTTCCAAATTGTTAGTGGGCCAAGTCAAGCCATTAGCCAATCGTGGATTAATGGGCAAGCAAGTTTTTCTCAGTCGTATACATACATTATTAAACCATTAAAAAAAGGCGAATTTCTAATTCCATATGCAAGCATAAAACTTAACAATAAGGTGCTAAAATCTAAACCCGTTAAAGTCATTGTTTTAGATGCAGTAGACATCCCTAAAGACCCAAACGACCCCAATTATATAGCACAACAAAATGTTCACTTAGTTGCAGAAATTTCTAAATCTAGCCCATATGTTGGTGAGGGTATTTATGTAGAGTATAGATTATATGTCAGTCAAAATATTAGCGTAAGAGATTTCTCATATACAGAGTCTCCTCAGTACAACGGCTTTTGGAATCAAGATATTAAAATACGTGGATTAAATGCAAAAAATGGAACCTATAATGGAGAACAATACCGTTATGTAGTTTTACAAAAAGCACTTTTAATTCCAACAAAATCTGGTAAACTTACAATAGACCCCATAAAGATGGATATTGTAATTGGAGTTCCTACTGGAAGAGGTGATTTTTTTGGAAACCCTATTGTAAGAAACGTAACAAAAAGTTTTGCTTCAGCTAAAAAATTTATACAATCTAAAGCACTTCCTATTGAAGGAAAACCTGAGAGTTTTAATGGGGCTGTTGGTGATTTTAATTTTATAGTAAGTTCAAGCAAAAATATTCTGAAGTCAAATGAATCCGCAACGGTTTCAGTTAAAGTTACTGGTAATGGAAATTTAAAGTTGTTTGAATTGCCAGAAATAAAAACACCTTCAGAATTAGAGGTTTTTACCCCAGAACAAAAGGAAAAAATAACAATTAATTCTAGAGGAATTAAAGGATCAGTAACAAAAAATTACACCGTTGTTCCTCAATTTAAAGGAAAGTATAAAATTCCAAGCACTGAGTTCTCTTATTTTGATCTCAAAGAAAAAGAATATGTTCGTTTAACTTCTGAAGACCTATTTGTTGAGGTTTTAGAAGGAAAAGAATTAGTGACCGATTCTGATGTGACATCAAACTCAAAAAAAGAAATTATTGTTACCGGTAATAATTTTAAATACATTCAGACCAATAGCTCGTTTTATTTAGCAAAAAAATCAAACTTCTATGCTTCTAAACTTTACTATATAATGTTAATACTTCCATTATTATTTATTCCTATTGGCATCGTAATTGCTAGAAAGAATAAAGCAAGAAGTAATGATGTTCTGGGAAATAGGTTGAGAAAAGCAGACCGTTTAGCTAAAAAATATCTCTCTGAAGCAAAAAAACAACTGGGAACTAAAGAAGCTTTTTATGTGGCATTAGAAAAAGCACTTCACAATTATTTGAAGGCTAAATTAAGAATTGAAACCTCAGATATTAGTAAAGAAAAAATTACAGAACTGTTGAAAACAGAGGCTGTTCATGAAGATGATATTAACTCTTTTATAGACGTTTTTAATAGTTGTGATATGGCAAGATATTCTCCAGTAACTGCTGTGGAAATGAAAGATGATTATGAAAAATCAAAAGCTGTAATCACCCAAATTGATAAACAATTGTAAGATGAAAAAAAATCTAATTTTATTGCTATTTCTGTCATCTCAATTGTTTTCTCAAAACGCTGAAAAATTATTTAAAGCAGGAAATGAACAATACAAATTGTCGAAGTATTCAGAAGCAATTTCTAGCTATGAGAAAATAGAAGCACTAGGGCTAATTTCCTCAGAGTTGTATTATAACATAGGAAATTGTCATTACAAACTAAACCAAGTGGCTCCAGCTATTTATAATTATGAAAAGGCATTGCTTTTAAACCCTTTAAACGAAGATGCTCAACGTAATTTAGTGTTTGCAAAAAGACTCACAATAGATGCTATTGAAGAAATTCCAAAAACAATATTTCAAAAACTAGATGAAGCTATCATAAAAAAGTTATCCTACAACGAATGGGCTATTGTTAATGTTGTTTTTTCTGTACTTGGCACCTTACTTTTTCTGCTATTTTATTTTTCATTTACGCCTTCAAGAAAACGTTTATTTTTTGTGACTAGTATCCTCAGTTTTCTACTTTTATTGATTACTTTATTTTTTACAGTAAAAGAGTATAGGTATTCAAATACAACTGTAGAGGCAATAATATTCAGTAAAGAAACTAGTATTAATAATGCACCAACAGACAATAGTGAAAAAATATTTACGCTTCATGAAGGAACAAAAGTTCTTGTTTTAGATACCGTAGATAATTGGAAAAAAATTAGAATTTCGGATGGAAAAACTGGCTGGATTATCTCTGATAAGATTAAAATCCTTAGTATTTTTTAAAAAAAGTAAAATAACTATAATCAACTTTGTACCTTTGTATTTTACAAAATGATGAGTAAAACTATTATAACTTTCTTATTTACATTAATCATCACGGGCTCAATCGTAGCGCCTACGTTTGTTAATTTTTCAGAAAGCACTATAAAGATTACAGAAATAGTAGATTTTGGTGAAGAAGAAGAAAATAAGGGTAAAGAATCTGTCAAAGATTTGGAAGTAAAAATATACTACTCAACGAATAAGGAAGGTGCTTTTTTAAGCCTTGAGCACAAAAAAAGGATTCGCTATTATTCAAAGAACTACACTTTTAAGTTTACCAAACTAAACAGCCCACCCCCAGAACAACTTTTCGTATAAGAAGCTTATCTTCTTAAAGCTCTATTTTAGGTATAATAGTTTTAAAAAAACTAATATCCGTAACATTCTTATTATAATATTAACCATAAAATAAATTAAAATGAAAGCCCATACAAAAGAAACTCAGGCAGCCATTTCACCAAATAAAGCTATTGACTTATTAAAAGAAGGAAATCAAAGATTTCAATCAAATAAAGAGGTAGACAGAAACTTATTAGCTCAGGTATCAGATACAAGTACAGGTCAATATCCTTTTGCAACAATACTACATTGTGTAGATTCTAGAGTCTCTGCAGAATTAGTCTTTGATCAAGGAATTGGAGATATTTTTAGCATTAGAATTGCTGGAAACTTTGTAAATGAAGACATCCTAGGAAGCATGGAATTTACATGTAAACTTGCTGGAACAAAAGTTATTGTTGTTCTTGGGCACACAGCCTGTGGCGCTGTTAAGGGTGCTTGCGATGATGCTAAGCTGGGTAACCTTACTACTTTACTTGAAAAATTAAAGCCTGCTGTAGAAGCCGTTTCAGAACCTGCTGACACAAACAAAAGAAACTCAGCTAATATTGATTTTGTAAATAATGTAGCAGAAAAAAATGTATACATGACCATTGATAACATTAGAGAGAGAAGTGCTGTTTTAAAAGATATGGAGGCACAAGGAGAAATTAAAATTATTGGGGCTATGTATGATATCAAAGATGGCTCAGTAACCTTTTATGAATAATAGCTTCATGAAAAAACTCAGCATCATCCTAGTATTCTTAGCTGTTCCTTTTTTAGGATTTAGTCAAGAAAACGGTCCCGGAAATTGGTTAGTTTATATTGGAAGCAAACAGCTAAACTCTAAATGGAACCTTCACCATGAAATTCAGTATAGAAATTACAATACTATTGGAAATCTAGAACAGTTATTACTAAGAACTGGTCTGGGGTATAAAATAGGTGAAAAAAGTAATTTACTTCTTGGTTACGGATACATAAACTCTGAAAACTATACTGGAAACGAAGACAATAAAGTTACTGTTGAAGAACATCGGATTTTTCAGCAATTTATCACAAAACACGCTATTGGAAAACTTAGTTTACAACACCGTTATCGTTTTGAACAGCGTTTTGTGGCTAGTGATTTTAAAACCCGTTTTCGTTATTTTTTAGGACTAAATATTCCTTTCAAAGACTCTAAATATTATCTATCAACTTACAATGAAATTTTCTTAAACGGAGCGTCAAACGTTTTTGATAGAAATAGAGTTTATGGAGGCTTAGGGTATAAGGTTTCTTCAGGAATAAAACTAGAACTTGGGTATATGAATCAAATTTTTGAAACCTCTAGCAGGGATCAAATTAATCTCATCACATTTATAAACTTTTAATACTAAAATATGAAAAATCTATTTTCAAATGTTCGTGGCGACCTCTTCGGTGGAATTACCGCTGGTATCGTTGCACTACCATTAGCTCTTGCTTTTGGTGTCTCTTCAGGTTTAGGGCCTGATGCTGGATTATATGGAGCTATCTTTATTAGTTTCTTTGCAGCTCTTTTTGGCGGAACTCCAACACAAATTTCGGGTCCTACAGCACCAATGACAGCTGTAAGTATGGTTGTAATTGCAGGTATTATTGCGGCAAACAATGGTGATGTAGAGAAAGCATTGCCTATTATTTTAACTGTTTTCTTACTGTCTGGTCTTATGCAAATTGGCTTAGGTGCAGCTGGTTTGGGAAAATACATACGATATATTCCGTATCCGGTGGTCTCTGGTTTTATGACTGCTATTGGAGTTATCATATTAGTTACCCAAATCTTACCTTCTATAGGATATAATGCCAAAGAAGATGTTGAATTTGTGAAGCAATTTGAAGCACAAGTTGAAGAAGTAGTTTTAAATAGATACCTTAAAGACACAAAAAACAACAAAGACACAAAAACGCTTACATTAGGCGATTTTAAAAATGCTGTATCAGAAGGTGAAAGTATTATAGAGGCTGATATTATCAAAGAAAGTAAGAATCTTGCCTCAAAAGAGGCCTCTGGCGTCTTAGGTACAATAAAAGTCCTTCCAAGAGCATTGAAATTTATCAATTGGTTAGAATTAATTTTAGCCTTAGGAACTATTTTTATAATATATGGGTTTAAAAGAATTACAACTGCGGTTCCAAGTACTTTAGTTGCATTAGTGGTAATGACCGGTATATCTGTAGGTTTTGGTCTTAATTACAGGCCAATTGAAGAAATTCCAACAGGATTCCCTATTCCAAATTTGGGAATTTTCACAGAGTTTAGTCTCTCTAGTCTTACCCCGTACATATTTACAGCATTAACTTTGGCACTGTTAGGAGCCATTGATTCATTGTTAACTTCTGTAGTTGCGGATAATATGACGAAGACCAAACACAAGCCTAACAAAGAATTAGTAGGGCAAGGAATTGGTAACAGTATTGCAGCAGTGTTTGGAGGAATTCCAGGAGCAGGTGCAACTATTCGTACTGTTGTAAATATTAATTCTGGTGGAAAAACAAAACTATCAGGTATGATTGCAGGCTTAATGTTGTTGGTTATATTATTAGGTTTAGGGCCTATTGCTTCGAAGATTCCAGCTGCTGTCTTAGCAGGAATTTTAGTGACTGTAGGAATTGGTGTTATGGACTACAAAGGATTGAAAGCAATTCCTTCTTTACCAAGAGATATTAAAGTTGTGGGCATCAAATTAAGTTCAGAAGTTATTATCATGATTGTAGTATTATTACTTTCTACCTTCTGGAATTTAGTATATGCTGTAGGTATTGGATTGGTGATCGCTTCTTTAATGTTTATGAAAAAAATTGGAGATTTAACAGCGCAACAATCTGAGGTAACCTCTTTAAAAGAAGAGTCTTGGGCTGATGAGATTGGCATCACAAAAAAATTACGTGATGAAATTTTCATCAAACATATTAAAGGGCCATTGTTTTTTGGATATACAAGTGATTTTCAACAACTTGCAAAACAAATTCCAAATACAGCAGCCACCATTATCATTCGTATGGATAGAATGCAATATATAGATCAATCTGGTTTATATGCACTAGAAGACAGCATTATAGATTTGAAAAAAGCGAATAAAAATGTCTTGTTTGTTGATCTTCAAAAGCAACCAAGATATATGTTAGAACGTGTAAATATGATTCCTAAATTAATTTCTGAAGAGTTTGTTTTTGAGAACTTTAAAACCTGTTTACAATGGGTGAAAGACCATAAAGACGCCTAAGAAATTACTGAAACTATCTTCTTTAGTTTATTAGTTTAGAAGATGCTTTATAAACGCTATAACTACCTTAAGTTGTAGCGTTTATTTTTGTTATGATAACAAACACCCTTATTAAAGTTCATTTTTCTTTTCCTCAATCTTTTCAATGATATTTGGAAATAGTGTAGGAACAATTTTCTTTACAGGTGCGTACAAGACAGAGGTCTCTAATGTCTCTTTTTCTATAAAGCGAATTACGCCGTTTAACCGCGAAAAAAACACAAATAGTACGCTTAAAATTAGCACACTTTTTAAAAGCGCAAAAACACCTCCTAGTAGTTTATTAATCAACCCTAGCGCCACAAGATTTGCCATTTTTGTAAAAACCTTTCCTAAAGATGAGACTGCAACTACAATGGCTATAAAGGTAACTGCAAATGCTGTTAAAGTAATGTAATTTTCACTCCATTCTACATACTCTTTTAGAAGGTCTGAGGCAAAATAAGAAAAGTAGATTGCCCCATAAATACCTCCAATTAAAGCAATTAAAGAAGCTATTTCTACAAAAAACCCTTTCATAAAACCTCTGACAAAAGCAAAAATTAAAATAACTACTATTACACTATCAAAGATGTTCATAATTCTTATCCTTTTTTTCAAATATAAGTAACTCAATGCTATTCTTTGGTACTTTCTTGTTTGTATCTTTACACTTATGTATGCTTTAGTAGATTGTAATAACTTTTATGCTTCTTGCGAACGGGTATTTAACCCCAGTTTGCAAAATAAACCTGTTGCTGTATTAAGTAATAATGATGGTTGTATCATTGCTAGAAGTGATGAAGTCAAGAAATTAAATCTGCCAATGGGGGCTCCTATTTTTAAATGGAAAAATTTCTGCAAGCAACATAAAATTACTGTTTTATCCTCTAACTATCCGCTATATGGAGATATGAGTGCAAGAGTTATGACAATACTAGAGCAATTTTCACCTAATGTTGAAGTCTATAGTATTGATGAGGCTTTTGTTGATCTTACTGGGTTTAATCATCATGATTTTAATGTATACGGAAAGAGTATTCGCCAACGGATTTTAAAATGGACTGGAATACCAACGTGTGTAGGAATTGCTCCTACAAAAGCACTCTGTAAAGTAGCAAATAAGATTGCAAGAAAGTTTCCAAAAGAAACCGGTGGTGTTTACGTAATTGATACTGACGAGAAACGATTAAAAGGGCTCAAATGGACGGCCATTAAAAATGTTTGGGGAATTGGTCGTCGTTTAGAAAAACGCCTGACGGTAAAGGGATGTAAAACAGCATTTGATTTTACCCAATTGTCTGATGAATGGGTGCGCCGAAATTTTTCAATTACAGAATGGAAATTAAAAAAAGACTTGGAAGGAATTCCAACAATTGAATTTGAAATAAAAGAAATAAAGCGCTCTATTTCAACCACTAGAAGTTTTGAGCAGGCCTACTCAGATATTGAAGATATTACGGAAAGAATTTCTACTTTTGCTGCATGTTGCTCGGAAAAGTTACGCGCACAACAATCTAGTTGTCACATGATCATAGTGATGCTAAGGAGTGATCGCTACAAAAAGAATGCTGAACAATATAGTGCATCAAAAACTATTGTTTTTTCATACCCTACAGATTCTACCCTTAGCATTACAAAAGCTGCGGTAGAGGCTATAAAAACAATTTTCAAACAAGGAATTAGTTATAAAAAAGCGGGGGTTATTGTTACAGGACTGGTGCCTACAAACAACCATCAATTGAATTTATTTCTTCATGAAAATCCAAAACATAAGCCATTAATGTCGGCTATAGATCATTTAAATAAGAAATTTAAAACAACTGCCATAAAATTAGCAAATCAAGACTTACAACGAACTTGGAAAATGAAACAGGAACATCTTTCTCCAAAATATACCACAAAAATAAACGATATCATTACCGTAAAATAAATGACAAAATCACTTCAATTCTTCACCCCAAAAACATCAAATAGTACTGGTGCAATTTTTATTGATATAGGAATTTCAGCCGGCTTCCCCTCACCTGCAGATGATTTTACAGAAACTAGAATTTCTCTAGATGAAGAATTAATTACCAACAAAGAAGCAACATTCTTTGCCAAAGTAAATGGACAGTCTATGATTGGTGCTGGTTTAGATGATAAAGATTTATTGGTTATTGACAGAAGTCTTGAGCCTGAAAACAACAGGATAGCTGTTTGTTTTTTAGATGGTGAGTTTACTGTAAAGCGCCTAAAAGTAACTGATGGTGGAGTCTGGCTTCAACCAGAAAACCCTGAGTATCCTAGTATAAAAATTACTGAAGAAAATGATTTTGTAATTTGGGGAATTGTAACAAGTGTTATTAAAAAAGTATAAATTTAACTATCAATTCAAGTTGCGTTTTTCAATAAAAAATCGTTTCAATAGAAGACTGCACTCATTTTCTAAAACACCACTAACTACTTTTGTCTTAGGATGTAACGTTGTCTGTAAATTAACAAAGCCTCTTTGAGGTTCAGAGGCTCCATATACAAGTTTTCCTAATTGAGCCCAATAACTTGCACCTGCACACATTTGACAAGGTTCTAGGGTTACATAAAGTGTGCATTCTTTTAAATATTTCCCACCAAGAAAATCTGCTGCTGCAGTAAATGCCTGCATTTCTGCATGGGCTGTCACATCGTTTAGAGTTTCTGTAAGATTGTGTGCCCTAGCGATAATTTTATCATTCATAACTATCACAGCCCCAACAGGAACTTCTTTTTTCATAAAAGCGAGCTCTGCTTCCTGCAGTGCTTTTTTCATAAAATAAGTATCGTCAAAAGGCTGAATCATTTTAAAAAATATTTATTCAATATTACAAATATCTTTTGAGTTGTAAAATTGTATTTTTGTAAGATGAGCAATGCTTTACTTGACACCATAAAATTTCCATCAGATCTTAGAAAACTAACTAAAGATCAGTTGCCAAAATTGGCAGAAGAATTGCGTGCGTTTATCATTGATATTGTTGCCACAAAACAGGGGCATTTAGGAGCTAGTTTAGGAGTAGTAGAACTTACTATTGCTTTACATTACTTATTTGATACCCCAAAAGATCTTTTGGTATGGGATGTGGGTCACCAAGCATACGGGCATAAAATTTTAACCGGAAGAAAAGGTGTTTTTCATACCAACAGACAACTGGATGGAATTTCTGGATTTCCAAAAAGAGATGAAAGCGAATACGATACGTTTGGAGTAGGGCATTCTTCTACTTCTATTTCGGCGGCACTAGGAATGGCAATTGCTTCTTCCTTAAAAGGTGAAACTGAAAAACAACATATTGCTGTAATTGGCGATGCTTCTATTGCTAGCGGAATGGCTTTTGAAGCCTTAAACCATGCAGGAGTTAGTGCTGCTAATATCTTAATTATTCTAAATGATAACGCCATTGGTATAGACCCGTCTGTAGGCGCTTTAAAAGAATATTTAACCCAAGTAAAGACAGATCGATCTCTGGCTCAAAATAACATTATTAAGGCCTTAAATTTCGATTATTCAGGCCCAATTGATGGTCATAATTTTAAAAGTTTATTACGGGAACTCAAACGACTTAAAAACAAAAAAGGGCCTAAATTTTTGCATGTTATTACAACAAAAGGTAAAGGATTAAGTCAGGCAGAAAAAGATCAGGTAACTTATCATTCTCCAGGTCAGTTTGATGCAAAAACGGGAGAAATCATTCCGAAAAATAGCAAAGGATTATCTCCTAAGTATCAAGATGTTTTTGGAGAAACTATTGTTGAATTGGCCAGAGGAAATACAAAAATTATTGGAATTACTCCTGCAATGCTCTCTGGAAGTTCCTTAAAAATGATGTTAAAAGAATTTCCTGAAAGGACATTTGACGTTGGAATTGCAGAACAGCATGCTGTAACCCTAGCTGCT
>Ga0228622_1000799_pt1 | contig 15449 bp, 30 predicted proteins | sample 26DmetaG_FD_186035 | JGI IMG/M metagenome (GOLD analysis project Ga0228622, IMG submission 186035) | Seawater microbial communities from Monterey Bay, California, United States - 26D | ecosystem: Environmental > Aquatic > Marine > Coastal | place: USA: California | collected 2016-10-01
TGTAATATAAGAGTTCCAGCCTCTTTCTTCAGCTACTTTGTAAAGTGTCCCTTTTGAATTGTCATAGTGTTTTGGTGCTTCTAATCCTTCTATTTTATTAGGTTCAAATCCTTCAGGCATAAGCTCTACATCTGTACAACTCCAGTCAGAATCTTTTTGTGTAAAATACCAATAATTTTTACATCTCACTTTACCGTCAGATTCTACAGCAACTATTTTAATGTAATCTCCTTTTTTATACTGCCCTGCATGGATAGGATTGTCACATAAAGCTTTAAGATACCTACCTACTAATGATTGTCTTTTTTCTTCCATAATTACTCTTTAATAAATGTTCCGTTAACTGTTTTACCTTTCCTATCCTTAATCTCTTCAAATGCACTTTCTAAGCATTCATTATAGTTAAGTCCTAGTTGTTCACAAAGTATAATTAAAACTATGTTAATATCTCCTATCGCATCAATAGTTTCGTATGGGTCTTTTTTAAGTAAAGCACTTGCTAACTCTCCTACTTCTTCGGTAAGCTTTATAAATTGTTTAGGTGCGTTCTCTTCTTTAATTAGACCTCTTTCATTTGCCCATTCAATAATCTTTCTATCTATTAATCTTTTCATAATTTCGTTTTTACAAATATAACAATTTTAATATAAAAAAGCATTGCTAAATGAATAACAATGCTTTAATAACAATTTGAATTTGAATTTATATTTTATTTAATTATTTAATTGTTTTGTTTAATCTCTCTACCATACTTATAGCTTCATCATAAGTTATACTACGGTCAAGTAATATACTCCCATCTTCCTGCCATTCAATATCTAATCTAATACTTAATTTTCCGTTAAAGTCGTCTAAATAATAACCTCTTACATAGTGGTTAGCAGTTGATGATAAGACAATCATTGTTAAAATCCACCCACAAAAAGCGAATATCAAGCCAATAAAAGCATTTTCCCATGTTAAATTTAATCTGTTAATCATATTTTATTTATTTAATTTTTAAAAATAATAACACCCCCCACCTATCCAATGTTATTTTTGTTACAAGTCTAATGGTAACACCCGATGCCACGATATTAGGTTACCTGCATTCCCTCAATGAACATTCCTAATTCATTTTGAGCCAGTTTTATAATTTAAAAAGGTAAATCGTCGTCCTCTTCTTGTGGTGCTGGTTTTTGTGGTGCATCTTCTTTGGTTGCGTTTACAATAGTTCCTGAGTTCCAAACTACCTTACCATTTCCGATAAACGTCTTTTGTTTTTTCGCTTCACGTTCCTCTTTACTTTGACTAATTGAAATTCCTACATTGTTACCGTAGTTAGTTTCATCATTCACACTAATTGAAAGGCTTAACCATTTCTTACCATCCTTTTCAAAGATTTTAGATTTATCAATCTTAGATAAGTCTATACTTGCATTAATTATTGCACTCATATTTATTTATTTATTTGTTCTTTTAATTCCGCTAACTTTTGTTCTAACTCTTCGATTTTTTGCTCTACTTCGTTTATTGGTTTCATTTGTCGATATGAAGTATACGACATATTATCTTCTCCATTAATAAATGTATCGTCATCCCCAAAACCTACTACAACATATCTATAACTAAACTGTTCCCCTAAATCATGCAATAAAATTCTTTTTTTCCATAATTCTTGTTCACTATCTCTTACCATTACATAGTTAGGCCCTTCAACTTCTTCAAAACGATGTTTATATAAAAATATTTTATCTCCATCATCATCTATAACTGTATAGTGAGTCTCATCCTCTTCTATTACTTCATAAACTTTACCTACTGTCATACTTATGTATGTTTCTTTTAACCTAACTTTCTTCATTTTATTTATATTTTGCGTTACTTTTTGAATTGTCATAACTATCACACACCCCCTTTGAGGCGCATGATGTTAGACCTATTATTAATACTATTTGAATGATTTTTTTAACCATTGTTTTAATACTTCGATTTTTCTCTGATTACTTGACTTACTCATTTTACTTGTTTTTAATTAATTATTTGTTGCTTATATTTATTTAATTTTTTAATGAATTTATCTAACCCATCTTTGATTATTATTAATTCATCTTTGATTTCTTCACGTATTACCCTTTTTACAAACATGGGTCTTATTTTAAAACGATCATCAAACGAAATAAAATCTAACCACTCTAATTTTTCATTCACGATGAAATACATATATATTTGATGCATATAATCAGCTGGGATTTTATCCATTCTAATATATTTAACGTGTGTTTTCGTGTTAGGACATTTTACCTCAACTGCTCCTAATCTATCTACAGTAAAACCATCAGGAGATAAACCAATATTGTCTTTATATTCTTCGTTTACACAGAAACCAACATCTACTAACTCAATACCTTTTACTTGACTATATATAGACTTAGCAAGTGGTTCTATCTCTTTTCCTCTCTGCATTGATGAAGATGTATAATTATCTCCTAAATCTCCTGCTTCAACCTCTGCTATTAATTCATCAATAAGACTTAAATTATCACTCTTAAACACTTCTTTTAATCTAGTTCCAGTTATGCGACCTAAACGAAGATTTAACCAATCCTTACTACCTTGTTCAATGTTTACTTCAATCATGATATTTGTTTTTTAATTTTATCAATGTCAATATTGTTTAATTTCTCATCAAAGTTATAAGAAATAGTATCTTTTCTATTTAAATCACTTCCGAACATTTTACCAAAATGGTCACAAGCATCTTTTATTGCTATTGTTTTGGCTATTGGTAAAGCCATCATAACTGCACCTTTATTAACATTAGACATATCAGATTTTAAAGAACCTGAACCTTTTACAGTTTGAAGTTCTTGAGCACCTACTCCATCATGGTACATCATTTCATTATTTAAAGGGTGTTTATAGTGAACTCTTACACTTACCTCTACTGCATTCATTAACATACCAGTCTTTAACACTTCAATCTTATAAACTTTAAATATCTTTTTTAATAAATACTCCACCTTATCAATAGGTAAATATCTATAATTGTTAATATAAGGGTGAGTTTTAACCCATGCTTGAGGAGGTTGAGCATTTAATAACACTAATAAAGCATCTTCTTTTTTCGCTACTTCAACATCAGAGTACAGTTCCTGCAACGTTGGTAAATTTGCTTCTTTCATAATCTTTGTTTTTTACAGTTCTAAATTAGTTACGTTCTCAAAACTTTCTTTGTCAAGGTACTTTAAACACATACTTGAGATATTAATAGCTAAATTAATTAAGTCAGGCTTACTGTGTTTAATACCGTTTTTTATTGCAATCTTTTTTAAGTCTAGTATTGCAATCTCATCTTCAATGTCTACTTGTGTTTTCATGTTTTCATGTTTTTATTTTTTTACAAATATACAAAACTTTATTTGATTAATACAAACAATTATAATAAATTATATTATAATTGTTAAGTTAAATAAAAAACCCCTTGAAATTCAAAGGGTTAGATAGTAGTTGCGTATATATAGATGTTAGTAGAAAAAGAAAAAACCTTTATTATTTATCGGTTTTTCCTTGAATACCAACGTGTAAAATAAGTTCTTCACCTGTCAATGCGAAGTGTAAATTTTGAAGTTGATGGACATAATTGCAAAAAGAAATACATTTATTATTTTCATCATCTAATAGTTCAATTCTATTATTTTGCCAAATTAAAAAACTATTTGATTTTATATTTAAAAAAATATCATTTGTTAAATCTTTAGTAAATCCAAAATCAAATAACCATCCCTCGTTTATTATAATTGGTCTACAATGTTTTATTTGAACACTTGTGTCCCATTCAGGATTTCTATGATATTCACCTTTTACAATTAATTTATCCACATATTCAACACATAAGGCATTGCCTAAACATTGAATGTAATTACCTATTCTTAATTCATTTGCTTTTAACATATTCTTTTTTTAATTTATTTTAGTCGGGTTTTTCTTCATCTACTAATTAACCCGTACTATGCACAACACTTTGTATAGTGTCGTAGTGAGGCACGAGCTCTGCACTATACAAGATGCCGTTAGCTACAATTATTTGACTTTAGGGTGTTCCCACTTTTCACGTCCACACTTACATTTTGTTGCACTACTTGTTTTGTTATCTGGTTCAAAATAGCCACATAACATATTGCTAACAGCAGGTATAGGTAATATTTTTGCTTCCTTCAGTGCTTCGATAAACCTATCCTCTGTCATTGCTTGTATCACTTCACCCTCTGTGTAGCTCCCATCATTTTCAAACCTTCCAGTATCTGCGTAACAATCGGATAGGTTTTTAAACAGTTGTCGTAATTCCAATTCATTCATTTTATTCAAATTTTGTAGTTAATAATCACAAAAATACATACCTATACCTGCGTTCCGTTATGCGTAATAATCTTTCATATCAACTCCTTTAACTCTACTTTACCCTCTTCAACCAAATCGCTAAACACTTCTATCATGCAGTTAATAGTTTCTTGCTTTGTTGAGCAACCTTTAAATGATGCTACTTTTTTAAATTCTTTAATAAACCTAGTTGATTTTTCACTAGCTTTAAAATTAGTGTACGTTTCTTTTTTCATTGTTTTTTATTTTCTACAAATATAATCATTTATTTTTAATCTGAAACAATTTTATTTCTTTTTTGTAATATCTTTTAAAAAAATATGTTCACAACCATAATTTAACACCTCTTTAGCTCTATATCTTTGAAGCTCCTTAATAGTATCATTAGCTTCTTTACATTCAATAAATAAAGGTTTTTCATTCTCTTTTAAGCATAATAAATCTGCAATACCTTGTTTATTTGTCCTAGTTAAATTAATTACATAGTAACCTTTAGATTCATACTCCTTAATTACTTTCGTTTGAAATTGTGACATTATAATCTTTTTTGAATTGATTGACTGTGTACGTTTTTTTCTTGCTTACTGCATCATATACTCGCTTTTCAATGCCACCTAATCCAAATATAAAATAAACGTTATTCTCTTTTCTTTGAATAGTTGTAAGCCTATCTAATGACTGAATAAATTTAGATCCACTAAAACCAAAGTTTAAATAAATAAGACTTTCAGCTTTTGAAAGGTTTATACCCTCTGCTCCTGAATATTGTTGTAATGCTATTGATTTGTTAGTTGTGTTAAATTCTTCTAAGTTATCTGTAATTTCATCTTTAAATACCTCTTTAATCATTTTATACTCTTCTTTGAAGTAATAGAATATAGCTATCTTTTTATTTTCAAAACGCTCTTTTATAAACACTGCTTTTGAAAAATCTGTCACCATTGATTTACCACTTTCAAACTTTATAGTCCCTGAATATAATTGATGAAGTTTAGACTGTAATTTGACTGCTGTATCTGCTAATATTGTTTGTTCTTTACCCTCAAATACTAAATCTTTTTTAAGCCTATTAACTATCATATCAGTTTGTGGGTGCATCTCACAATAAAGAATATTTTCGTTAACCTTAGAATGAAAACCAGCATCTTCTTGGGTAAACTTATGGATGTAATGTTGTATAACTTCATTAATTAATTCATCCTTTGTTTTTGTATAATCTTTAATAACTCCGTAACCTAAATGCTTTTGTTCTACGCTTACAAAATGATTTGCCCACTTATAGAAGTTTGTATATTCTTTAAATGGGGAGTACCATGACATCCAAAATTGATGAAACCATTGAGAACCGCTTTCACTTGCTGGTGTCCCTGAAAGCATAATCATAGGTAGATATGAATATTTTAATTTAATATCTTTTGTCCTTTTAGATGGTTTAGGAAATGCACTATTGACATGATTCTCATCTAAAACTATACAATCAAATTTGCCCTCAATTTTATGTAAACTTTCATAATTAATTACTGTTAATTCAAAGAAGGAATCAAATAGAAAATCTTTATAATCTTCTATTATTGATTGAATAGCTTTCTTCTTAGTAAGAAATAGAACGTTTTTAAAGTTAGATAGTCTAATTGTTTCTAAAGCTGTTGCTGTTTTCCCTGTTCTAACTGAATGCTGAATGTAAACTATATTCTTCTCCTTTAAAATATCGTAACACTCTAAAGCGTTTTTTGTTTGGTAATCTCTTAATTCTTTAAACATTCTCTTCTAATTTTTTAACTGCTCTTATAACTTGTCTCCTTGAAATACCTAACAATTCAGCTACTTTAGTTCGATTAAAATCTTTATCATTTTGATATATTAATTTTATTTTATCAAAAGTTGTTTCAGCTTTCTTAGTTGTGTTTTTGATGTCCTGAGTTTCGCTTGATTCATACTTTATTTTCTTAGCAGTGTTTACAAAATACTCACTTAACTTTTCAGCTTTTAAAATAGATTCTTTAGATATTTCTAATAAAAATTTATCTTCATCAAAGAAACAATCAAAAGCATGAATAAGTAAAGCAAATCTAGGAATGTATGATTTTTGTTTAGGGTACATAGATTTTAAATATTCGTTTTCATCTTCATTATTTTGAATAGATGTAATTTTATTAAATATTCTTTTCCATTCCAGTTTAGCATCACTAGAAAACTTTAAAGTCATTGGCTCTATCTCTCCGTTTTCATCACGTTTAGTATTGTTTTTAAATGTTTCATACATTTTAATTATGCTTTCTCCGTACCATTTAATTGTACCATAGTCTAATTCATTTTCGTTATACTCTTCAATTTTAGCATCTGGGAAACTTAGTAACATTCTATCTAAAAAACCATTATCTTTAGTTTCCTCAGTAGACATATTATTTAAAATAGATGGTTGAATACCTCCAAGAACTGGAATAAAAGGTCTTTCAACGAATGAAGAAGTAGCAGTCTTTCTATCCATTGTTACAGACTTTCCACTCCAACAACTTAACCAAAATTCCAAATCCGAACCAGCTCTATATTTATTCATGTCTTTTAACCATCCTGCTAACTCATCTTTAAATACTCCTACTGAATTGTCGCTTTCTTGGTGCATTTCAACCAATGCTTCTAAAGTAATATCATTTGCTATAAATTGAGATTTTCTAGGCTTAACAGTTTCAGGATATTCTTCTTTATCCTTTTTCGATAATGATTGATAGTGATTATACTTTTCACTTTCTTGAATAAATCTTTTTATCTCTTTTGAATTAGATTTAAGTAATGGGAATATAACGTTATTAATAGATGGTGTCTTACCTAAACCAGCTTTACCAACTGTTGCAATCCAAACAACTCCATTTTCATTCCAACCCCTTTTCACTTCAATTTGTAAAGAATTACCTACACAAACACTAATTAGCCATATTAAAGACACTCCCATAAATTCGATGTTAGAATCTAACTTACTAGAACATTCATTAAGATAATATTGAATATCATTGGGAAATATATCTAATGGAAATACTGCCTTATCTAACTTTATAACTTCTTTAGGTATATCTTGTTTTAGTTCTTCTATTTTAGATTTTAATCTACTTCCAAAACCTTGCTCATATAAATCCTTAGTTGCTTCTTTAAAGTCTCCGTTGTGATACTTGTATGTATAAGCTGTAAATGGACTTATTAACTTTTCGTTTGGGTATATTGTTCCAGTAGTGAATAGAAATAAGCAATTAGAATCTTTAAATATATAACCTGAATGTGGAGACGTTGAACCATGTCTTTTAACAAGTATATGTTTACTCTTTATACCTCTTGTTGGTATAGTAAATTCATCACTAATAACATTCCAAATATCATTTTGATTATTAAAATCCTCCCATGGTGTTAAATCGCTTTCTTCATATACTTTCTTTTCCTTTTTAGGTTGTTCAGGTTGTTCTTCGATATGATTATAAGACTTTGATATTTGCCATAGTATATCTCTATCATTATCTGTAATAAAATCTATTTCAAAATAAGACTTTTTAGCGTACTTTTTGTCGGGATATACAAATACATATCCACCATTACCTCTAGTCTCTATAATAGCTTCTTTGTGTCCTTTTAAAGATGCTATCTTAGTGTTTCCTTGAACACGTTTAGACTTGTAAAGTATATGAAAACCTCCTGATTTAGTTTTGTAAACTGAAAACTTATCTTCAAAATCTAAAATGTTATCTTTTAAAGTGTTATAATATTCATTCCAAAAGTCGTCTTTTTCTTGTTGAGTAGAGAATACTTTAGTATCTATATCAATAACTTCTAGGTGTTCAAATCCAGTTACAATACCAATACCTTTAGTGTTATTAGTTTTTAAATGTTTTACAAAACTATCACTCGATAATTTAGTCGTTTGTTGTTCTTTCCATGGAAAGTTTGGTTGTTTATTGTCCCCGATAGTTATAACCGAAAAGAAATCTAAAAACCTTAATGCTTTGTTTTCATCCATTATATTATTTTTTTTAACGTAAAAAGGGTTTCAAACTTTCGGAGGGACGTTCCTACTAATTTAAAACCCTTTTAGAATAATTTCTTTAAATGTGCGTCCCTTCACGTTTGCAAATATACAAAACTTTTTATAAATACAAACTATTTTTAAACATTTTTTTTTACTGCGACATACTGCGACATACTGTGACATAAAATTTAGTACATGTCACACCTCTAAAAGTCAATAGCTATATAGGTTATAGCGTTTTATACTGTGACATGTCACACCTACACCAAAAAAAATAAAAAAACATTTTAAAAAAATAAATCTTAATGTGACGCTAAATGTCACACCTAGCTTAAAGCCTTATAAACATTGAGTTTTTAGTGTGACATAAAATAAATGTCACACTAAAACTTAAGCATACTTATAACAAATAAAAATATTTTTTCTTTAATCCCCATATTCGTTATTTTTATAGAATCCTAAACTTTTTTTAAACTTACAGTACTCTTTATTAACTTTTCTTAGATGTCTTTGCATCATTAAACTACCTTTTCTTTTTCTATTTCTCTTCATCTCTAAAACATTTGTTAATTGCTTCATTTACTTTTAAAGCTATGGCATTGTGTTGCTCTGCTACTTCTTTATCATTGTTACCTTTGTGTATGCCATCTAAAACATCATTAACAACATATTTAAGGTTGTTAGTTATAACCTCAGGTACTACTTCATTAGCTAGTTCAATATCATCAATTATAGCTTGTAATGTACCTAGAACTTTAACCATAGATAAATCATACATCTTTTGATTTTCTCGGTATTTCAACGCTCTTAATTCTTGGTTTATTTTTTTGTTACTCATAATCAAATATACTTGTTTGGTTTACATTTTGTTTTCTTTCTATTCCTAACATAGTTTCAAAAATAGTTCTTCCAGCTTCATAGTCAACTAAATTTCTTAAAACATCTCTATATCCACCTACATTCGCCTTTACTCTTATATCGTGAAAATTCTCTAATGTTTTATGCTCATCTAATCCTCCGCAAAATTTACCATCATATTTTCTGTAACTTAAAATATTAGGTATATTAAAATTAGTCCAGTATAAATGTCTATGTCTTTTTTTAGCTGGTATTAAAGGCTCGTAGTATGGTATTACATTCTCAACTACATACTTTCCTTTAAAATAATTTTCTAAAAAAAGTATCTCCTCATAAAGAATCATACTAGGATATACCGGAGTGAAACTTCCTCTATTTTTTTGCGAGAATCTAACCCTTGAATGTGACGGACAAGGTGGGCTACTCCATATAAAATCAAATTCCTTATAATGGTCTAATAAGTATTGATGTGCATCTGCAACAATTACTTTATCATTTGGAAACCTTTCTTGATATAATTTAGCTAACTCTGGGTCTAACTCAACTGCTGTTACCTCAATATCTTCTTTTACTTCATTCCACTTGTACCTGTTACCTCCTAAACAAGCATATAAATTTAAAATTTTCATAATTTATCAAATATTATTTTTTCTTTTTGGTGCATTTGCAAAACACGTTTTAACCCGTCAATCTCGGAGCTAAATTGGGATATTCTATATTTTTTATTTTCAGAATTTCTATTGTTTCTTCGCTTAATGTAAGACCCTCCTACTCCTATTTCAACGTTTTTTAAATCAGAATTATTTTGTATGTAATTATTTAAAATTTCTATTCTTTGATTTATTTCTTTTATACGTCTATTGTGATAATCTATTTTACTTTCCATTTTTCATAATTTATCGAATATTATTTTTTCTTCTTTACTTAACTCTTTGTAGCTAGGTGCTACATATCCTATTATCATTTCACTTTCTGTTAAATATGTTTCGTCTTTGCAACCTAATATACATTCTTTACCTGGAATTACTTTATACCTAAACAATCTATTGCTATCATAGTTACCAGTATATTCACTCATTAGTGGATTGTTCAATAAACACATATCTAAAACGTCTATTGCTTTTTTATAGCTAAAGTAGTATTTTTTTCTAACTATATTATATTTATAAATTGAATTATAAATAGTTCCTCTAGGAATATCTAACTCCTTAGATGCATAGTGTATACTTTCATAAGATTTAAGATAATTACCTTTTAAATCAAACTGATAAATTGGCTTTAATGGTGTCATTATTTAATTGCTTCTAAGTATTGTAAATATAAATCTAAGTTGAAATTACCTCCTTTTGTTTCAGGTGTCGTTTTAGACTTCCAAAACTTAATTAACTTACCAATGTTTCCTCCGATGTAAATGTTTTCTTTTTTCATAATTAATCTAAATTTATTCCATTATCAAAAATATAATCAACTGCAAAATCTAAACATTTGCTTTCAATCTCATCTTCTACCTCTTGACTTAAACCAACAAAGCTTATCGCTGGTGCTAAATATTCTAAACTTTGGTTTAACTCTACTTGTATTTGGTTTTCGTGATAATCTTCAATCTGCATCAACTTCAAATCGTAAACATCAATTTTTAAATCGTCGTTAATAGTTTCGTTTAATTCTAAGGTGTGTAAACTTAATTTGTCAGCACCGTTTAAAATTGCTAAATCTTTGCTAATGTAAGCTACTCCGTTGTGAATGTAAATCGTTTTCATAATTTCTTTGTTTTTGTTTGTTTGTTTGTTGATACAAATATACTAAATCTTTATTGAATAAAACAAATTTATTTTAAAAATATTTTAATTTTATTTAAATTAACTTGTAACTTGTTGATTATTAAGACTAAAAAATCCGTACACCTCTAAAGATATACGGATTAAAAACAAAAAGTATTATGAATACTATATAAAGATACTATTTAATATCGAATTTCATCATTCTATTATTAGACATTTTCAAAGATACATGAATCCATTTGTACCCATATTCATTAATTAGTTGGTCGTATTCTAAGTTTTCAGCAATCCAATCAAATAGTTTTTTATTCTCGGTTGAACTCCCAGCTGAAATATCTATTGCTTCTCCTTTCTTGTGTTGGCTATTTTTAGCACCTCTAATAGCATAATTTAACTCTTCTGAACGATAGAACGAATTGATGTATATAGGAGAGTCATACCATTCTCTAAGTGGCTCAAATACATTCTCAGCAACATACTTCATTTTAACTAAAGTATCAGGACTTGGAGTATTATCTATTTTTCTAGCCTTAGCAGTATTTGAATGCGTTGCTTCTTTATAACTTAAATGCTTACTTATGTTTTCCATTATTTTAATTTTTGATATATTTTTATTCCACTAACTATTCCAACTATTCCAGTGGCAATTTTACCCACTCGATTAAAGAACTTTCCTTTTTTAACATCTTTTTTCAAGTCTTTTATTTCTGTTCTTTGTATAAATATAACGCTATCCTGAAGCTCTATCTTTTCATTTTGGTTAGAAATAACACTATCGCAACTTTTAACAAGTTCATCATAGAATTTTAAATTTAACTCTAAAGACTTAATTAACGTGTCTTGTGTGTCAATTATAGTCACAGTATCTTTAAGTTCCTTAGAAGTCGTTAAACTATCCTTTAAACGTTCTATTTGGTTATTCAAGCCGTTAACCTTTGACTTGTTCTCTACTATCTTAGTTTTCCACTTAGTCACAATACTATCTTTACCATGTATAACGTGCTCAATAGTTTGAAGCCTAACATCTGAGTAATGTGGTTTCTTTTTAAATATTAAGTATACTATTATACATAATAAAATAACTATTATCACTGAATCTCTATATTTCATTTCTTTTCTACTCTTTTACCTATTGAATCAGTTAATTTAGTACCTAATGCTACACCCACCATTGTTACAAATACATCATAGCGAAAACCCTCTTTATATAAATCAAAGATAACCATAAAACTAACTAAATTCCACGCACTAAACATAGTTAATGAAGTCCTACTCCATCTACCATCTTTCTTTAATGTATCGTTAATTAGTGCCATTATATGTTTCTTCATTTCTTAGTGTATTCTTGAAGTAATTTAACGTAGGCATCAGCTTGATTGTTTAATGATTTTTCTAAATGTTGAATGGTTTTAGTTACTTCATCTAACTTTAAGTTGATAACTGTTTCTAAATGCTGAATATCGCTAGGAATCTTTTCTTCTAACCTAATTACTTTGCTCTCTAGCTTCGTTACTCTATTGCTTGTTTCTGAGTTCTTTTTTTCGCTTTCTAAGAAACTTTTATGCAAGTCTTTAAAGAAGTATCGAGCCACACCGAAAAGTACCGTTACAAGTGAAATTATTATGTAGTTTGGTGCTTCCATTATATCGGTGTTTGTTCCGTCCAATAAGGTTTCTTTAACTCTAATAATATCTGAGAATGAGTGAAAGCATTAAAAGTGTCACCCTCTACTACAAAGAATTGTCCATCTTTTGATATGTTGTTAAATTCTACTTTTGGATAACCTACACATAAGGATTTATCTATTGTGTTTATTTCACTTATTGGTCTTATATCGTAGCCCATAATTTTATTTTTTTTAGTTTGGATACTGTAAGGCAGTACCGCCATTATATAATTCTGTAATTTCTGTTGGTGTTTTTACTGTGTTAAAGATAGCTATTTCATCTCCAACTCCATTTAACAAACCTCTAGCATTAAATGTTAACTGAATAGCTGGACTTTGAGCCTGAGCAGATGGAATTGATGTTGTTGTTTCAGCTACTTGTACACCGTTTAGATATATACGCATATAATTAGAAGTTTTGAAAACTGCCACTGCGTGATACCATGTAGTAGGTGAAAATGTGCTTCCATGAGAATAACTCAACTGCTTTAATGTCGATAAGTCAGGTGCTAAATCAAATCTCAAAAAATTATTAAGTGTACTAGAACCGAACTGAAAACCTCTAGCACCGCCTCCTCCTAACCTACCTAGCCCACCAACGTTTACGCCTTGCCAAGCACCCTTAAACCAAAAAGAAAGAGTCATATCTCCAGTAATAATAGGAAATGAAGTACCCATATCAATATAATCGTTTACACCATCTAAACTAAACCCTTGATTAATTATTCCAGTACCGTATGTTGCACCATTTACAAGTGTACCGTTGTAATTTCCCAAAGCATCGTTAGGAGTGTTGTCTGCTGTGTAATAAGCTAACAAACCATTCCAAAGAGGGTTAGCACCTCCACCACCACTAAAAAGTCGATTACTAGGTGTAATCATATTTCCGTAACCGTACATCATTAACCTAAGATTAAAGCTACTGAACCACTCGTTAAAGTAATTCCACTAAATTGAACACCATCTAAAGGTCTTATGTATGCACCAGCTTTTACAGCAGTTGCTGGAGTTGAAACGTAAGAACTCAAAGCATCAACACCACCCACTTTTAAAGTAGATATTACAGTGTCCTCTAGTACAAAAACACCATCTATAACCTTTGTCGCTTCTGTTGTATCATTCACAATGTAAACTCCTTTATTTGCTACTAACTTATCTAAATTTGGTAAACTCATTTTATTTATTTTAAAGTGTTATTATTCTGTAATTTATGTATATATCCATTGTGCTATCTCCTACCGTTGCATCTGCACCTGACAAAACAAAGTTTAAAGGCTCATTAGCTACTAATTGAGTAGTAGTAGAAGAATTAACCCCCATAAAAGCAAATACATTAGATGTTCCGTTTAAGTACCCTGACGCTAAGAATTGATGTGTAGCAGCAGTATTTATCTGTAATTCAAAAGCAGTGCTTCCACTATCAAAAGCAACCGTTCCATATTGAAAATTAACCGAAGCACTTACAACCTCGATTACCTTACCAGCACCTGGAGCAGATATTAAAGAAACTGGTACACTATTAGCCGTTCTGATTTGCGAAGCACTTAAAGATACTTTTTTATGTAAAATAAACCCCTCACCACTAATACTTTTAGTGTCAAAAGTTGCACCATTCCACTCACTAACTTCTAGTTTATCTAAAGGTTGTAACTCTGTACTCTTTGCCGTTAACTCACTTATTTTCTTTTCTACTGCCATCTAACTTTTTAAGATATAATTCTAACTTCTTAATGTTCTCTTCTTTAACTTTATATTTGCTTTTTTGTTTCATATAAACCAATTAGTGAAGTTATTACTTCCATGATTAGGGAAAATATCATTTTGACTGTTAGATGTATATTCAGGAAATAAACTTTGATTATAAACCATGTAATCTACAAACCTTTCAGCATAGTTTTCTGCTAAACTTCTAGACTTTTGTATTAAAAAATCTACTTCGTTTTTCTCAACACTATCTGCATTTTCAGAAGTGCTTTTATACACTCCTTTATTTGTTACGTTATACGCTGCGAATGGTAGATATTCAGTCATAGCAAAGTGTATAAGCATCGGCTTAACGTAAGTTTCTAGTAACGTTAAATAGTTACCACTTAAAGTACCAGCAGTAATGTCAGCTTTTAACTTATTTAGTAAATCTGTACCTAAATAACTTTGTATGTGTATGTCTTGTGCTATTTTAACGAATTGTAATAGCTTGTCTACATCGAGGTTACCATCTACAAAAGTAAATCGTTTTAAATCTATTGGTTGTATTAATAATGCTTCTGCCATCTTATTGAACGTCTTTAGGTAAATTCTTATTATTTGGACTGAAACCTTTTAGAGGTAAATTTTTAGGGTAAATAGAAACCTCAAATGGATTAGTTACTTTGAACCCTTTAATCTCAGCAGCTCTAGTACCTACTTTTTTAAACTCGTCACTATCTTCATTAATATCTAACATCATTGTAACCCTTTGGAATTTATGGGAGCATCGTGCACCGCCCTTGAAGCGAAAAATATCGTATGTATCAGAACCAAATTCTCCAAAACCTTTGTTAACTGGTTGCGTACTCATTTTATCAATATCTTCTTTCCTATAAAGTTTATTAGCAGTTAACATAGCTTTACAGAATGCACGTTCAGGACTTTTATTTCCTACATATTTATATCGTACCTTAAAAAATTTATCTTTAACTAACTTGTCTTGTTTACTTCTTGCAGTTGGTCTTGCAGTACCAGTTGAAACTAGATTAAGCATTTTAGATAATAAACTTTCTTTACCTAGTTTACTTTC
>Ga0228622_1000801_pt1 | contig 15419 bp, 14 predicted proteins | sample 26DmetaG_FD_186035 | JGI IMG/M metagenome (GOLD analysis project Ga0228622, IMG submission 186035) | Seawater microbial communities from Monterey Bay, California, United States - 26D | ecosystem: Environmental > Aquatic > Marine > Coastal | place: USA: California | collected 2016-10-01
ATAAACCAAATGGAATATCTTTGCGTATTATATCTATCCAGTCTGCGGATGATTTTACAACATTAAGTGCTTCAATTTCTTGTGGAGTATGGCTCACTATTTTTAAAAGCTTCTTATGATCCCAAACATCTTCTTCTTGTGGGGCAATATTTAAGTCACCAACTAAAATAGATTTTTGAGGTTTGTTAACTTCAAAATATTTTGCCATTTCATCTAAGTAATCTAATTTTTGGCCAAACTTTTCATTTAGGCTTCTATCAGGCACATCCCCACCGGCAGGAACATAAAAATTATGAATATTTAGTCTGTTATCAACGTTTACTGCAATATGCCTTGCATGACCAAGTGCTGCAAAATCTTTTCGATCTATTTCTTTAAGGGGCAGTTTGGACAGTACAGCAACACCGTTATATCCTTTTTGACCATTCGCAATCAGATAATTATATCCTATTTCAGAAAATTTTTCTATAGGAATTTTATCTACAGGGCTCTTACATTCTTGTAAGCATAAAACGTCTGGAGTTTCCTGTGATAGTAGTCTGCATACGCTATCTTCGCGCAGGCGTATTGAATTGATATTCCAAGTACATACTTTTATGGACATATTATTTCTTTCATCTTATTTATGATTACCTATGAGCGTAATTTGTATCCACCAAGTTCAGTGATTAAGAAATAAGCTCTAGATGGATCATCTTCAATTTTTTGGCGCAGTCTATAAATATGTGTTTCTAAGGTATGAGTGGTTACCTTGGAATTATATCCCCACACTTCATGTAAAAGAGTATCGCGACTAACTATATTTCCTAAGTTTTTGTACAAAAGCTTTAAAATGTTGTTTTCTTTTTCTGTTAACCGAATGGATCTGTTTTTATCTAATTCTAATATTTTAGAGTTTGGTTTAAAGACATAATTTCCAATACTATATTGAGTATTTTCTAATTTTTTAAATTTATGTAATTGTGTTTCTACTGATTTTAATAATACCATATATCTAAATGGTTTGATGATATATTCATCAGCTTTATGATTTTGATCATCTGGAATATCCAAATTGCTATTTTGGTTAATAAGCATGATTATTGGTTGTTTGTAGCCGGATAATCTTAAATTTTTAGTAAAATTATACCCTTTTAAGTTAGAGGACTGTGAATTGATAATGACAAGGTCGTAAAAATTATTATCGATTTGAGCCAATGCACTAGTTTCATAGTTTGATTCTACTATTTGATATTTTTCACCTAAAGATAATTGGAAAGCTAGTGCTTCACCTAGATCTTTATCATTGTTTATTAGTAGTATCTTTGTAGAAGGGTTCACTTAGAATTCCATAATTTTTTATATAATAGGTCTTTTTTAGTTTAGAACAATCATTAGGATCTTTTAATCTTAAATATTTATCAATAAGTTAGATATTTAATATTTTGTATTGTAATTATATACATAGAATTAGATCTAAAGCTAATAAGAGCATGTAAATGTCAATTGAACTTACAGCATCAGAAAAAATTGCGCGAATTCGATCAGACTTTCGTATGGGAGTGGCTGTAGGGTTTCTATCTGGCCAAGAGAAATGGTTAGTTGCATCTGCTGAAGCAATTACCAGTAGCCGATTTAATGGAATGCTACAATTAGGTTCTGTTGAGTTAATAATAACAGATTGGAGAGCGCAAACTTTATCTACTTGGGCAACAGATGGTGATATTGCACGATTGGCTTTGCCTGGTGATAAAGGATTGGATTGGATACAATCAGTTTGTGATCCTAGTAATGATTTCAACACACCACTCAAAGGACCTTTTACTCCTATATTTGGTGGTAAATCAGACATTCCTCGCGCTGCGTTGGCGATCTGTAAGATGGCCCATTTAATACCCTCAGTAATAACAGTTAATGTAACCAATCAAGATGTACAGGGATTGGATTTTATTGAGTTAGAGCAAATCTCATCAATAATATTTAATCCATCAAATCAATTAGTAGAAGTTTCAGCTGCGAATGTTCCGCTTCAGGTGTCAGAAGCCAGTCGTGTGCATGTCTTTCGCCCACATGATGGCGGCGAAGAGCATTATGCGATTGAAATTGGGAACCCTGATCGTGAAAAACCTGTCCTTTCACGGCTTCATTCAGCATGTTTCACAGGAGATTTAATTGGATCTTTAAAATGTGACTGTGGGCATCAATTACGTGCAGCTCTTGACGCAATATCATCAGATGGATCGGGAGTATTATTATATATGAATCAAGAAGGGCGTGGAATTGGTCTTGCAAACAAAATGCGTGCCTATGCGTTACAAAACCAAGGATTTGATACTGTTGAGGCAAACCATAGGCTAGGTTTTGAAGATGATGAGCGAAATTTTAAGTTAGGAGCTGAAATATTACGCTTGATGGGTTTTGAATCAGTGCGCCTTATGACGAATAATCCGGCCAAAGTAACTTCTATGGAAGCTGTAGGAATAACTGTTTCTGAACGGGTAGCGCTTAAAGTTGGTTCTAATCCATTAAATGAGATGTATTTAGAAACAAAAGCAAAAAAAAGTGGCCATATTTTATGAACCCCAAATTGCATGATCTTGTTGTAACTCATTGGGGGGCAAGGTTTATGGGCTGCAATTTACCAGTAGCCGTAGGCCGATCTGGAATTTCTAAAAAAATTGGGGAAGGCGATGGAATTACACCAGCTGGTAATTTTTCTATTATGGGTATTGGCTTTCGCAATGATCGCATATCTTTTAAATCTGCAAATCTTGAGATGAGTCACATTAAGATCAATGATTTATGGTCTGATGACCCAAAGGATAAAAACTACAACCATAAAGTTTACTCAAATAATTATTCGTTTAGCCATGAAAAGCTTCGCCGTTCAGATAACCTATATGATGCATTTGGAATTTTAGATTATAATTGGCCAAATGTTAAACCTGGTAAGGGTAGTGCAATTTTTATTCATGCATGGCGAAGGCCGCGTTACCCCACAGAAGGTTGTATAGCTTTTGATATTTCTGATCTTATATGGATTTTTGAAAACTGGAAAAATTACAGTAGAATAATCATTAAATAATATACTTAAGAATAATTACGTTCACCAAAAATGGCTGAACCTACACGTACATGTGTTGCACCCATTGCAATAGCGCTCTCAAAATCACTACTCATTCCCATAGATAAGCCTGTTAGACCGTTTCTGTGTGCAATTTTTCTAAGTAATGCAAAATGTAGTGAGGGTTCTTCATGAATTGGAGGAATAACCATTAAGCCTTTGATCGGCAAATCCAATGATATGCAGTTTTTAATAAATTGATCAGCTTTACTAGGGATTATGCCTGATTTTTGTTCTTCTTCACCTGTGTTAATTTGAATAAACATTTCAGGTGCTTTTCCTTGGACTTGAACTTCATTTGATAGTTTTTGTGCTAATTTCAAGCGATCAACAGTGTGAATTGCATCAAATAGTTTTACTGCTTGTTTTACTTTGTTGCTTTGAAGCGGTCCTATTAGGTGAATTTCAGAATTAGAAAAATTCTCGCGAAACATCGGCCATTTGCCTTGAGCTTCTTGAACTTTATTTTCACCAAATATTGTATGCCCTTGCTCAAGAATATTTAGTACACGCTCATTTGGCTGAACTTTCGATACAGCTATTAATTGTGTGCTTCCAATCGCTCTACCTACAGATTTCTCAGCTTGATGAATTTTTGTATGAATTATGCTTAATGACATAAAATTCCTTACTTACAAAAAAAGGGCATCAAAATGATGCCCTTTAAATTCATTAAATCCAATTTGGATTAGAATGCAAATGATACGCCTGCGTATACAGAGTCTTTCAGCGCAGCTTTTGCAGCTGTTGATGTACCATGGTTTTTCATGCCTGCTTTGAAAGTAGCACCGCCACCCAATGCATATGTTGCTGTTAAGTCATGTGATGAACCTTCATCTGTACCGTATGCAAGAGCAACACCACCCAATGAGTAAGCAAGATCTAAGTCCCATCCACTTGTAGGTTGTGCGTTATCTGAAGCAACAGTTACTGTTAGGCCGTTAGCCACGATAGTCGCGCCAACTCCAGCTACTGTTTTTGCACCAGAAGCTGACAATGATTTTGAGTTAGCATTAACTGACAACATGTCATTCACAGCGAAAGCAACTGCTACTTTTGTAGACATACCTGCTGTTGAGTGGTTTGATGCAGTTAAAGTGTATGTCATATCGCCTGAAGTCAATACTGCTTTAGCTGACGCATCGTCTGTTCCTGCTGCGCCGGCATCTGCTACGCTTTCATCCGCATCTGCTGCAACAGTGATAGCTACACCGTTAACTGTAGTTGCATATGAAATGTCGTGGTTCGAGTAATCACCATCAAATAAGTTGCCGATACCATTATCATCAAATGTTAATGTACCAAAATCACCAGCCATAGTTACTGCACCTAGGCCAGCTGTTCCGCCATCTGCACCGTCATATTCATAGTCGGCTTGGTCGATTTCTGTACCAGCATCAATGTTTAATGCTGCTGTAAATGAAATGCCATTGTCAGTTGCACCTGACATTGAAAAATCAACGCCTACGTTGCTGTAGATGCCTTCGGTGCGTTTATTTGCGGCAGTCAATGTTGATTTTTGAACTAAGTTAGAGTGGTATCCAGCAGCTGCATGACCAGTTACTGTAATATCTGCAGCAGCCATTCCAGCTGTTGCAACTAATGCTGTTGAAGCAATAAGTAGTTTTTTCATTTTTAAATTCCTCGTAGTGTTATTCATTTAGGACCTCCGCTGGAGAATCCAGTGAGTGCTGTAACTCTTGGTTAATTCTGTTACTTTGGTCAAGAATTTCAATTAACTATATATATAGATTATCATTACTGGTGCAAACTTGTCACACCTGTGTTTAAACAGATTTAAAACATATAAAGTGTTATAGTAAATTAAATACCAACTTGAGAAGACGTTATTTCAGTGGTAAAGATGAAGCATTAAATCAATCTGCGGAAAAAAAATGAGTTATCTCACTAAGTTTAAAAGTATAATGTTTTTATCTTGTTTAACGCTAATTGCCTGCGCTGGGGAAAATAGTATAATTAAATCAGATGCTCAAAATGATGTAGTAACAGGAACTAAAGAGTTAGAGAAAAAGAAAAAATCACCAATAGTTTTAATTGACGATAATGGCAAATTAGGTGATATTTTTAAAAGTGGTGGTGATGAAATAGGTTCTGTAAATAAGTATTTATGGCAGGCTTCTCTTGAAGTGCTTAATTTTTTACCTATAAATTCAGCTGATCCGTTTTCTGGTATTATTGTGTTTGGAATAGGCAAAGCTCCTGGATCTTCCCAATCTTATGATGCAACTGTTTATATAAGTGACCCTGCTTTAGATGCACGTTCACTTAATGTCACAGTTAGAACGGCTAATGGAACAATTAGTTCAGCTGCAAAACGTGAAGTTGAAGGTGCAATATTAAGTAGAGCGCGTCAGTTGCGTTTAAAAGCTTCAGATTTATAAGAAAAATGATATTAATTAATAATACAACACGCCGGGCAACGCTCCGGCGTTCCACGTTAAAAGGTGCCTAAATAATGCGTTATAATGCAAAAGTAACTGAGCCAAAGTGGCAATCTGCTTGGGAGACATCTCAGAGTTTTAAAGCTGTTCCTGATGATCGTGAAAAATATTATGTCTTGGAAATGTTTCCTTATCCCTCAGGTCGCATTCACATGGGCCATGTGAGAAACTATACTATGGGTGATGTTGTTGCGCGGTATAAAGCTGCAGTTGGATTTAACGTACTACACCCAATGGGGTGGGATGCATTTGGAATGCCTGCTGAAAATGCAGCTATGGAAAAAAATATTCACCCTGGTGATTGGACTTATCAGAATATCGCTGACATGCGTGCCCAATTAAAGCCAATGGGTCTCTCAATTGATTGGTCGCGTGAATTTGCTACGTGTGATCCAGAGTATTACGGCCAACAACAGTCTATGTTTATTGATATGATGTCCAAAGGGTTGGTTTATCGCAAAAATGCTGTTGTGAATTGGGATCCCGTCGATATGACAGTTTTGGCAAATGAGCAAGTTGAAAACGGCAAAGGTTGGAGGTCTGGAGCTTTAGTTGAGCGTAAAGAGTTAACGCAATGGTTTTTTAAGATATCTGAATATTCTGACGAATTACTATGTGCATTAGACGGCTTGGAGAGCTGGCCAGAAAAAGTACGCACTATGCAGAAAAACTGGATTGGAAAATCACAAGGCCTGCAGTTTAATTTTAAAACTAGTGGTGCACCAAAAGGTTTTGAAAACTTAGAGGTCTATACAACGCGACCTGACACATTGTTTGGGGCTTCATTTGCTGCGATATCTTGTGATCATCCTTTGGCAAAGGAGCTGGAGAAAAATAATACAGATATTGCTAATTTCAACTTAGAATGTAGACAAATAGGTACTACTCAAGAAGCTTTAGAGACTGCAGAAAAAAAAGGATATAACACTGGTATTACTGTAGCCCACCCTTTTAATGATGATTGGGAAATGCCTGTTTATATAGCTAACTTCATACTTATGGGGTATGGAACGGGTGCAATATTTGGATGCCCGGCACATGATCAGCGTGATTTGGATTTTGCAAGAAAGTATGATTTAATTGTCACTCCTGTTGTATGCCCAACTGATCAAAACCCAGATACATTTTCAATTAAAGAAGAAGCATATACCGGTGTTGGTAATTTAATTAATTCACGTTTTTTAGATGGTTTGACTATTGAAGAGGGTAAATCTGAAGTTATTAGACGTATTTCAGAAAAAGAAATGGGTCAGGCAACCACAAATTATCGCCTAAGGGATTGGGGTGTTTCTCGCCAAAGATATTGGGGTTGTCCTATTCCTGTAATACATTGTCAAAAGTGTGGAGTTGTCGCAGAGAAAAAAGAAAACCTTCCAATAACACTCCCAAAAGATGTATTCTTTGATAAGCCAGGAAATCCATTAGATCGACACAAGGAGTGGCGTAATTGTAAATGCCCATCATGTGGGTCAGCGGCTCTTCGGGAAACTGATACTATGGATACTTTTGTAGATTCTTCTTGGTATTATGCTAGATTCACCGCTCCAGATTCAATGACACCAACCAGTGAAAAAGAAGCGAATTATTGGATGAATGTTGACCAGTACATTGGTGGTGTTGAACATGCAATTTTGCATCTTTTATATTCAAGATTCTTTGCGCGCGCTATGAATGCCACTGGTCACTTGCCCAAAAAGGCAATTGAACCATTTAATGCATTATTTACGCAGGGAATGGTATGTCACGCAACATATCAAGATCCAGATGGAAAATGGCTTAATCCAGATGATATTATGCAGTCTGAAAGTGGAGAATACATAACTCTTGATGGTCAAAAAGTGACAGTTGGCCAGTCAATAAAAATGTCAAAATCCAAAAAGAATGTAGTCGATCCTGATGATATCATTGATCAATATGGAGCTGATACTGCACGTTGGTTTGTGATGTCTGATAGCCCTCCTGAAAGAGATGTGGAGTGGACGGCCTCAGGTGCAGAGGCGGCTTGGAAGCATTTACAAAGGGTTTGGAGATTAACTGTAGAGATTATAGAAGATAATTCAGCAGATACATCAAAAGATATTGAATTGGAAAAAGCAAAGAATATAGCAATTGAAGCTGTAACTAATGGTGTTGAAGGATTTGCTTTCAATAAATCAATTGCTGCCCTTTATCAGTTTACAAATATACTCGCAAAATCGCCTGCCAGTAAAAATGCAAAAATTGAAGCAATGTTAACAATGGCACAATTAATGCACCCTATGACACCACATTTAGCAGAGGAAATATGGTCTACATTGGGTGGTGATGGGCTGGTAACTGAAGCAAAGTGGCCCATATTGGATGCCTCGATGCTCATTAATGATACTATCGTTTTACCAATTCAAGTAAATGGAAAGCGAAGAGACGAAATTGAAGTCAATGTAGATCTTAGCAAAGAGGAAATAGAGAAAATAGTTCTTGAAAGACCATCAGTTTTACGCACATTAGATGGTAATGCTCCAAAAAAGATAATTGTAGTGCCTGGAAAGATAGTGAATGTCGTTATTTAGTATAAGATGGCTTTTGATAGGATTTTTGGGACTAGCTGCTTGTGGATTTGAGCCTATTTACGGTGTAGATAAACCAGCCAATAAAATTATGGGCGAAATAGATGTAGAAGTTTCTAAAGGACGAAATGCATTTGAATTACGTGATCGCTTGATTGAACGTTTAGGGGCTTTAGGGAGTGATCCTAAGTATCTTTTAAAATATAAATCCAGTATTAAATCAAAAAATCTAACAATATCAAAAGACAATGACGTAACCCGCTACACTCTTCAGGGTGAAACAAATTTTGATTTAGTAGACACAGCATCAAAAAAAGTGATTTATACAAACACTATTGTTTCAAATACTGCCTATAGTGCAACGGCTGGTACTTACCCAACTGCTATTGCTGAAAGAGATGCTAATGTAAGGCTTTCTCGGGATATGGCTGATAAAATTGTAACTCTTTTATTAATCACTGCTAAGGATTGGGTAGAATGAAGTTAATAGGGGATAAGGCAAATAATTATTTTACCAACCCTGAAACTAGTCATACCGCAATTCTTATTTATGGTGCTGATGCCATGCGTGTTGCCTTGCGAAGGCAAGAGCTTCTTAAGGCACTTATTGGAGACAATGCTGAAGAGGAAATGCGCTTAACTCGTATTTTAGGATCTGACCTAAGAAGTGACCCGGCGCTTTTATTAGATGGATTAAAAGCGAGTGGTTTTTTTCCTGGGCTGCGTGTAGTATTTGTTGAGGGCGCAACGGATACAAATACTGCAGTTATTGATGCTGCAATGCAAGATTGGCAAATAGGAGATGCCATACTGGTTTTAACTTCAAATCAATTAAATGCGCGATCAAAACTTCGAAAAGTGATTGAAAATAATAGTAACTCAGTCGCAATTGGAATTTATAATGATCCACTCACTGAAAAGGAAATTATCTCAATTGCCTCAAAACACAGCCTTATTAATTTTAGTGACGATGCAAAGAAAGATTTGATTACATTAGGAAGAAGCCTTGATCCAGGTGATTTTCAGCAAACTTGTGAGAAATTAAGCTTATATAAATATAAAGATGACAGCATAATAACATCTACCGATATAAATTTATGTGCGCCTGTTACTAATGAAGCAGTTTTAGATGAAGCAATACATATTATTGCTGATGCAAGGTCTGATGAGGTTGGCCCTATGCTTAGAAGGCTTTTTGGTCAGGGTATAAACCCCACCACTTTGTGTATTGCTGCCACACGCCACTTTAGAAATTTACACTCAGCAGCATCACACCCCTCAGGGCCAGATGTTGGATTATCTAGAGCAAAGCCACCTGTTTTTGGTGTTCGTAAAGAGCGGATGGTACGTCAAGTTCGACAATGGGGTGGCATGCGATTAGAAAAGGCTTTGGGCGTTTTAACAGGCACAGATTTATCATTAAGATCATCCTCTAAAGCGCCTGCTCATGCTATGCTTGAAAGAGCCTTTATAAGAATATCTATGATGCGGCCAAAATAAGGATTGATTATGTATAAAGTTATTGGGAAGACAAACACACGTGCAATGCGAGTTTTGTGGGCAATGCATGAAATTGGGTTAGAGTTCGATCATATAAAAGTAGCTGCACAGTCAGCTGAAGCACAAAAAGCAAATATTTCAGGTAAGGTACCTAGTTTAATATTAAATGACATAACAATAACTGATTCTACTGCAATAATTACATATTTAGCTGATAAATATGCGCAATTAACCTATCCTGCTGGAACTATTCAACGCGCTCAACAAGATAGTTTCACGCAATTTATTCTTGATGAATTAGATTCAATTTTATGGGCCGCTGCAAGACATAGCTTCGTTTTACCAAAGGAGTTGAGGGTAAGTGAGCTTAAAAATACATTGCGTTGGGAATTTACAAAATCTTTAAAAATTTTAGAATCTCGAATGGATAATGGGTCAAATTTAATGGGAGAGAGATTTACAATTCCTGATATTATATTGACACACATTGGTGGTTGGGCACGTGTTGCAAAATTTGATATACCTGATGGTAAATTGAGAGATTACTTTCGACGCCAAATTAAACGTCCTGCATATATTTCAGCAATAAATCTTTAATTTTTTTAATTATTATGATTGTTTTCTAATATAATTTGCTACCCCTTGCCCTGCCCATACTCCCGTAGCCAGACAAGCCGTTATGAGGTAGCCACCTGTTGGAGCCTCCCAATCCAACATTTCGCCAGCACAAAAAATACCAGGTTTTGATTTTAACATCAAATTATGATCAAGAGCATTCTCAGGCACACCACCTGCAGTAGATATTGCTTCATCAATGGGACGGGGCCCATCATGAGGTATTAGAAGATTTTTGGAAGTTATAGAAATATCTTGCTTAGAAATATTTTGTGAAAATTCATTAAATAATACTGTTTTCTGCTTATTTAAGCGTAACACTTTACGGATGTAAGTGCTCCTACTTGCTTTTTTTGGTAAAAGTTTTTCTCTTTCATTTAAAACGTTGATATTAGTATCTGGGAGTAAATCTATCATTAATGTATGACCATCTCTCATAAATTTACTTGCTGCATAAATACCACTGCCTTCAATACCCCTCTTTGAAATTATAAACTCACCAATTGTGGAAAATTCTCCTGAAGAAATGCGAACTGATTTTATAGGTTTTCCAAAAAATGGCTTCATATGTTTTGACCATGGAACTTTAAATCCCATATTTGATGGCTTAAATTCAGTAATTTCCTGGCCATGTTTTTTTAATATATCTGCCCACAGACCATCTGAACCAAGCCTTGACCAACTTGCACCACCCAATGCTAAGATTGTAGCATGAGATTTGATGAATTCTGTACCATCTTTGGTATCAAAAGAGTTTATATTCTCTTCCCAGCCAACCCACTTCCAGTTCTGGTAAAATTTTATTCCCTTGCTTGCCAAGCGTTGTAACCAAGCTCTAAGCAGTGGTGAAGCTTTCATGGTTTTAGGAAACACATGGCCAGATGAACCTGTGAAAATCTCTTGCCCTAAGTTCTGAGCCCAATTCATAACGGCTTCATTATCGAAATTATTAATTATGGGTGTTAACCAATGTTCTGCATTATAATAATTACTAAGAAAATCTTGTTTATTCTGGTTTTTAGTAATGTTTAATCCAGACTTTCCAGCCATTAAAAACTTTCGCCCATAGGTGGGCATCGCATCAACAATAACAACTGAAAGTTTGTTGTCAGTGGCGATTTCAGCTGCCATTAAGCCAGCTGGACCTCCGCCAATTATACATACATCATACATTATAGAAAAACTTTTAGAGTAAAATTATTATAAAATAACACCTAATTTATTTTCAGTATTTCAAAGTTAGGCATTATCTAACTGTGCTTTAAATTCACGTATTACTGTTTCATATGTATTACGTTTAAATGGAACTATTTTGTCTAATAAATCTTCTGATTTAAGCCAACACCATCTAGAAAATTCAGGTATTTCCGTTTGTATATTTACCATGCTGTCATCACCGATGAACTGCATCAAAAACCAACGTTGTTTTTGACCACGAAATTTACCATTCCATAATTTTTTTACAAGATAATGAGGTAAGTCATAAGGTATCCAATCTTCTGTCTCAGCTATGACTTTAACTGCACTCGGTGGGATTCCTGTCTCCTCTTCAAGTTCACGTAATGCGGCATCTTTTGGATCTTCATCTTTCTCTACACCACCTTGTGGCATTTGCCATGCATCTTGTGCACTATCCAGTCTTTGGCCTGCAAATATTCCACCTTGTGAATTACACAACATAATTCCAACACAAGGTCTGTAAGGTAAATTTAAAATTTCATCTTCAGTCATAAATATTATTGCGATAAAGTCGCAAGACCTTTCAATACGTCTAGTGCATATGATAGCTGATAGTCATCATTTCGCATTTTTGCAGTTTCTTCTTGTTTTTTTCTTTCGTCCTCTAAGAATTTGCGTTCATCATCAGTTAAGCTATCATTTGATAAAGAGTTTTCTAAATCTGCCTCAAACCTTTGGAAGCTTCTTTCTTCATCTGGATCTTCATCTGATCTGATACGCTGTTCAACTAATATATCTGGAGATACACCGAGTGATTGGATAGATCTTCCAGAAGGTGTATAGTATCTCGCAGTTGTTAATCTCATCGCAGCACCATCTGACGATAATGGAATTATTGTTTGTACAGACCCCTTCCCAAATGATTTTGTTCCAACAATAATTGCTCTGTGATGGTCTTGAAGCGCCCCTGCAACAATTTCTGAAGCTGAAGCAGAACCACCGTTAATTAATACAACGATTGGTTTGCCATTTGTTAAATCACCTGGTGTTGCATTATATCTTTCAGCATCTCGAGCGCCTCTTCCTCGTGTTGAAACTATTTCACCACTTTCTAAGAATGCGTCTGATACGCGAATTGCTTGAGTAAGAAGTCCACCTGGATTGTTTCTTAAATCCACAACAACACCATTAATATACTCAAGGCCACCAGCAGCATTAATTTCTTTTTCTAGGCTTTCTTTTAGATTTGGGTAGGTTTTGCTTGTAAATGACGAGACTCGTAAAACAACTGTTTTACCTTCTGAGCGAGCTTTAACTGCTTTGATTTCAATCGTATCTCTTATTATGCTTACATCAAAAGGTTCATCTACACCCTCACGAACAACAGTTATAATGATTTCAGAACCAACAGGGCCGCGCATTTTATCAACTGCTTCATCTAATGTTTTTCCTAAAGTACTTTCCCCATCAACTTTTGTTATAAAATCGCCGGCCTCTATTCCTGCATTATCAGCTGGTGTATCATCAATAGGTGAAACAACTTTAATAAATCCGTTTTCTTGCGTTACTTCAATTCCTAGGCCCCCAAATTCGCCACGCGTTTGAACTTGCATGGTAGAAAAGTCTTCAGGCGCCATGTAACTTGAATGTGGATCTAGTGATGTAAGCATACCACTAATTGCACTTTCAATGAGCTTCTCTTCATCAATCTCTTCAACATATGAAGAGCGAATTCTCTCAAAAATATCACCAAATAAGTCGAGATTTTCATATGTAGATTTAACACGTTTAGTTTCTTGGGCAATTAAAGGGTCAGTAAGTTGCGTTGTTATGAAAGCTCCGGAAATAACTCCGGCTAAAGCTACTAAGATAAATTTATTCATTATTATTTTAACCTTTTATCAAGCACACTAATTATTAAATTCGTCGAGTTACGTTTATTTAGAATTTTTAATTATAATAATTAAAAAAGTGTTTGTTTAGTTTCTATTAATTAAATGCAAAGTTCCAGTCGATTATGAGATTCAAATTATATGAGTTATTTTTTGCTAAAAATTTTTAATATCTTTTATATAGCGTGATTAAGATATTAGTGAACGCCCTGTCATTTCATTTGGTTTAGTCAAGCCCATTAATTCAAGAAGAGTAGGAGCAATATCAGCTAATTTTCCACCATTGCGCAGTTGAATATTTTTTGATTGGTCGACTAATATTACTGGAACTTGGTTTGTAGTATGAGCTGTATGAGGGTTTCCTGTTTCTAAATTTATCATAGTTTCACAGTTTCCATGATCTGCACATATAATCATTGACCCACCAATTTTATTTATTGCCTCTGTTACTTCAAAAAGAGCGTCATCGACTGCTTCACAGGCTTTTATTGCGGCTTGTAAATCGCCCGTATGGCCAACCATATCCGGGTTTGCATAGTTTGCTATTATTAGATCATATTCGCCAGTATTAATGGCTCCTACTAAGTTCTTTGTGACTTCTTGTGAGGACATTTCTGGTTTTTGGTCGTATGTGGCGACGCTAGGGCTAGGAGCTAAGAATCGCATCTCTTGATTTGCAGGAGTTTCAACGCCTCCATTCATAAAAAATGTTACGTGTGGATATTTTTCTGTTTCAGCAATTCGAAATTGTTTCAGTCCCTGTGTAGAAACCCATTCCCCTAAAGTATTAACTATTTTTTCATTTGGAAAGATACAATCCATGTAGGCATTGTGTTGGTCAGAGTATTCGGCAAAACCAGATAAAATTGATAATTTTGGCCTTATGCCCACATCAAACTTATTAAATGAAGGTTCACCAATTGCAGCCATTATTTCTCGGGCTCGGTCAGCACGATAATTCATGCACATTAAGCCATCACCACCTTTTATTCCTGTAAAATCACCGATCACTGAAGATGGTATAAATTCATCTGTTAGGTTTTCATTATATGCAGCCAAAATTGCATCGTTTGCATTCTTATGATGGGTGCCTTTACCATGAATTATTGCATTGAAGCCTTGAGCAACGCGCTCCCACCGATTGTCTCGATCAAGGGAGTAATAGCGACCAGTTAAGCTACCAATAGAAGTATTTATTCCAATCGAAGAATTTAAATGCTCTAAATAAGTTTGAATAGATTTTGGGGCCACGTCACGTCCATCCCCAAAAAGATGTAAAATTACCTTTAGTTCTAAATTTTCTAATATTTTAGCAGTTTCAATCATATGATCAACATGACTATGAACACCACCATCAGACAAAATTCCACATAAATGGGCGGTACCTTTTGCTGCTTTGATTGCGTTTGCAAATCTCATGATCCCGGGAAGACTTGAAAATTTTTTATTTTCAATACTGCGTTCAATTTTCCTTAAATCCATATCTACGATACGGCCTGCACCTATGTTCATATGGCCAACTTCAGAATTACCCATTTGTCCTTTTGGAAGGCCTACTTCAGGCCCGAACGTGGTTAACGTAGAGCTAGGATAATTTCTGTTTAAATTGTCAAAGCAGGGTGTATTTGCCAAAGCAACTGCATTCCCTGTTGTTGTTTTGGATATTCCCCACCCGTCGAGAATACAAAGTAAAACTGGTTTTTTTGGGAGCATATTTTGATCCAACTTTTTACATAATCTTAATACTAAAATCCATGTAGAGGTACAACTCAAAGATGATATATATCAAATTATTATTAAGTTCTATGATATGGGCTGCCTGCTAAAATAGAGACTGCCCTGTAAAGTTGCTCAGCAATCATGACCCGAACCAATGCATGGGGCCAAACCATTTTTCCAAATGAAATCTTGTAATCTGCTTTTTCGCGCAGATTTGCGTCAATTCCATCGGCTCCACCAATAATTATAGCTAAATCTGATACGCTATTATTCACATAAGTAATTAGTTTTTTTGAAAAGCTTGGGCTACTTATAACTTCACCTCGTTCGTCTAAAGCTATAATTGCTGAACCTTTTGGTATTATTCTTTGCAGAAGTATGGCTTCATTTGATATTCCACCAT
>Ga0228622_1000813_pt1 | contig 15301 bp, 15 predicted proteins | sample 26DmetaG_FD_186035 | JGI IMG/M metagenome (GOLD analysis project Ga0228622, IMG submission 186035) | Seawater microbial communities from Monterey Bay, California, United States - 26D | ecosystem: Environmental > Aquatic > Marine > Coastal | place: USA: California | collected 2016-10-01
CGACCGACGCGCCAACCCACGCGCCAACCCACGCGCCAACCCACGCGCCAACCCACGCGCCCACACACCCACTCGTCTCCCCTTCGTCGTACGACATGCCTCAGCCACCCCCATCGCCTATCGCACCCGTTTTCTCTCCAAACAGTCCAAGCATCAGCAGCGGTGGGCTGAGCGCGGGTGCTATCAGGGCGATTGTGTTGTCGGTATTGTGCTTGTATGTTTTTGTGATTGGTGTTATCTCGGTAATGACGTACAGGAGCAAACGCAACGGTCCGGATATGACTGATGGTCGGCATATAGATTCCCAGATATTGCCTTTCGTCCCATGCAAGCGTGCTCTACCCACTTGAAAGCCCACATCGTACCCCCTCGCACGCACAGCACCATGAAGTGTGCTCGCTTGACCACAAATCGCGCGTATTTGGGCACGTATATTTGTTCACACACGCAGGCTTGCACGATGCCCGGCATGTACCATCCGTCGCGTCACAGTCGGAGAAGCATTCGACAAGGCAGTCCATCGCCATTGACCGGCATGTGTGGGGGTCTTGCGATTGCACCGTACAGAACATGTACGAAAGTACGAGGAAAAGCACCATATGATACCTCATAGTACAATTTAAGGTGTGTGTCGTGTACAGGTGACTGCTTCACTTTCGTGACGCTTCAGTTTAGCGACTGTGAACGTCCGAAGTGATCACGTGTGTCCTGTAAAGTACGGAGTGGGATCTGCCACCCCAGGGCTCCAAAGCCCCTCGTTTTTTTTCTAATCGCACGACGCGCACAGCGCGATGTTCAGCCGATGGAACTCCACGTCGTCCTCCGTCATCTGGCGGATCGGCGGCTTGCCCTCGTACAGCCGGCAGAACTGCGTGCCGATGTTGGCGGCGCCCGTGCGATCGCGATTCTGTGGGAGCCGACACTCTTCGTTTTGGCAAACGCGCAACCCCCGAATCCTGCGGCCCATCGTGGCCTCCATCTCCTCCCACGGACCGCACGGGTGGAGACACTTGCAGCACGTCTTGCTCGTGTACTGCTCTGGCGTCAGGGCGACGACGAATCGCTTCGCCAGCTTGTTCATGGAGGTCGAGCCCAGATCCGCCGTGGTTCTGGAGACGGTCGCGGACGTACAGATTGAGCAGCTCGGTCGCCAACGTGTCCCTCGTCGGGGACCAGCTTCGCGAAGCTGACGCCGACGGTGCGCAGCCCTTCCGAGCTGGTCGGCATGTGCTACGAGGAGCGCATGCCGCTGCGTTCCCTTTCTGCTCGACGGAGCACGACCACGCGGAGAGCGTGGGGTGTATCTTAGACTGTTTCACTTTCGGTTTTACGATCTAGCGGTCGGTTCATTCACAGTCACCAAACTGAAGCAGTCGCCAAACTGAAGCAGTCACCTGTAGATGACTCGCGCTGTGCGCGTCGTGCGATTAAAAAACCGAGGGGCTATGGAGCCCTGGGGTGGCAACTACCACTCCGTACTTTACAGGACACACGTGATCACTTCGGACGTTCACAGTCGCCAAACTGAAGCGTCACGAAAGTGAAGCAGTCACCTGTACTAGAAGAAGCCATCAGATCTCAATGATCGGAGAGACTCCGCAACACTTCCGACGCGACGGCGCGCAGATCGGCACATTCCACCTCCGTCGCGGCGGAGCTATCCGGGTGTACCTGCACCAAGAGTGGCGTTCCCATGGGACGGCCCACTAGTCCTTCGAACATGATCGAGTAGAGCCAACACTGCAGACTGTACCTATAAAAATCGGTGTCTGGCAGTCCGCCGGCGTGGCCGGTGCCGTACTTTCCGTAGTTGTGCGCGTCCCGTGTGAGATTCTTGTCGGTCCTCTTCAGATCGACGACACGTGTCGTCCCCGTGTCGTCTTCGTACAGACAGTCGATCGTGCCCGCAACTAACGCCGGTCCATCGGCGTGCTGATAATAGAGCGCGAGTTCGGTGCGTCTTATTTTCCATCCTAAATCATTTTTGTGGCTGTGCCACGCGACGAACTGGTCGAGCTCGGCGTCGACATCGGCGAGCCGATGTCCCTCCACCAAGGTGCGGCCCTTTTCGTCGTCCTCTCCGTCCTTGTCGCCGTTCAAGTACAACTCGACGGCCTTGTGACACACGGTGCCAAGGTCTCTGTTTGCCTTCCACAGGGCCAGCACCGTCGATATCGCGACCTCGTCGTCTTCGATGCCGACGACTACCGCGTGATACCGACTCGAGCAGTTCTGACGCCACTTCTTCAGGTTCTTCTCAGCGATGCAGCGCCCGTCAAAGTTGGCAGAGGCGGGGAAGGTCGCCTTGACGACCGAGGTCACAGACAGCTTCACGGGTCTGTCTCCGACGGTGTACGCGTGGTCGGTGCCGTCGAAGGTCACTCTGCTGTCGAAGTCGAACGGGTTCTTTTGTGCGAGCGACCGTGCGTTCATATCTGGATGAGTTTGATTTAGTCCTTTCCCCATTGTAAAATTAGAAACGACGCGCCTCGGAATAGCGACACACATGGCGACTCTTCGGGAAGTGACCACCGTGGCGGAGGCAGTAGATTATGTCAAGACCACATTCGAACGACAGGTAGAGAGGGCGGAAGAGGAGTCCACGCCTCCGAACACGGCGCTGCTCGGAGACACGGCGGCGCGGCAAGCCTTCTTGACGCTGCTTTCTAACGAGAAGCAGCGCGAGCTCTTCCTTTCAATGATACGTTCCAAACGGTTTTTGCCACGAATACGCACACTCGTCGGGAGTCCTCCATTTGTATTCTTAACTCACTACGACGACAATATATTACGAGCATCCGGGATTGCGCCCGGTCGCATCCACATGTCCATGACGACGAGAGCCCCTATGTCGAATTATAATGCATTCGGAAAAGCCCACTATGTCGACGCCGCGTCGCGAGAGTACAAAGTCATCTCTGCACTGAGCGACTACTACTCAGTTGTCGACGACAGCTCGCCACTGCCCTATTTAAATATACGAATGGGAAGTAAGCTCGTGCTCGAGACACGTCTGAAGAAGCGCAGCCTGATTCGTAAGCGAGAGATCGCTCATGGAAGAACAGATATCGATACCGATGCCATCAAATTCCCGACGCCAGGGACGCGGCTGCACATGCGTCCCAGCGGAGTACTCGAATCATTGACATCCGAGTTCCACGCCACGGTGCACTCGCTTTTTCGGAGTGGTGTCACCTCGAGTGTCTCGCGTTTGCTCGTTGTAGTGATGTGAGCACGAGCTACATGAGGCAGTCTTCTGCGTTGTCCATCAGCTGCGCCGTCCTTAGAATCGTGTCTAGCTCCTTGTTGTGAAGTAGGAAGCCACAGTCGTCAGCAAAGCGGAGGCAGACGCGTTGTATGGCATCGAACGTCGTCTTACACCGAGGGGCGTCGGAAGACCAGAGTCTGGAATTGATGGCGCGTGCTATCGACAAGGTAACTACCTCCAGTGTGTTGGACTGTGAGTGCCGCAGGATCCATTCACGTACGCTCGCATTTTTCAATGCCAGAAGCGAGGCATCGCGGACGTCGTTCGGTATGGCGTTTGTCTTGCTCAGCGCCCAAAGGGTGTCACGTATGCACGCATGGCAGTCGAAACCGAGTGTGGTGTCTGGGCGCTGCCCCGAATGGGCGTCTTGTACGGGGAGTGTGGAGTGCGGTCTACATGGTATGGTGTGGGTTCGGTTTAAGAGGATGTCGATGCTAATCCTACAGAGTGCGCTGTGGACACCCTCCTTGACAAAGAGCTTGTTACAACGGTCCACCAATCCCACCAGCTCGTCCTTTGAGCAGTTGAACCGCACAGGGCAGCAGTCGTCGCCGTGCATCGGGAGCAAGCTCTTGATCATCGATCGCACCAGCACCTTTGCGATCAGACCTGGTGATGTAGTAACAAGGCTGATCGTGCAGTGACGGCTGCACACACTATCGTGTTCTTGGGATCGCACGAAGAGGTCGTGTGCGGTGATTCTGATGTGCTTTTGCAGTTCGGTGTCGACGGGTTCCACCATACGGAAGAGACCGAGCAGTTCGATTTGCAATGCTCGGTTTCTAGCATCGTTTAGAGGAGACAGGCAGTCTTCGCAAGCGCGGTGTGCGGCACCGGCCTTTCGTTTGAGTTTGGCGTCCATGTTTCCTATTCCGTAGCGTTGTTGCATTTTCGACGGGATGACGCAGCCGCCGGCCGCGCGCGCATGTCGAGAACGAGACTGTGCCGCGGTCTCGACCTCGTCGTCCTGAAAGGTGTTGTGATCGTCCGTTGGCGCATCTGCATGCTGCGTGCAGTCCTCCTGCGCCGGACACGCCTTTTCGCGGTGCGTCCCGACCATTTTGACACCACACGCCACGACGGAACAGTTGCGACACGTCATGGTCGAGTCGTCCGCCTTTTCGAGGCAGCGCGTGTCCGTCGTCTGGCACCCCCAACACCGCCACCTGGCGGTGGATGCCGTGTGGCTGCAGAGCGTGTCTAGGATGTCGTCGCACGATTCGAATTGAGACGTGTCGGCGTCGTCGTCGCACATGACGAACGCCATGGAGGTATGTCTTGGTGTTTTCCGCTGAAGTGACGTACTCGCGCCTTGCACACGGTTGAGGGCTTTGCTTTGGAGACAGAGGTGTCGATCCAACATGTCGACGAGTCCGAAGCCTCTGCTCGTCACTGGTGTTTTGACTTTGTCGGTCAGGACGGACAGGATGTCGTGCTTTCTGAAGCTCGACGAGAGCAACATGACGACCTCCGCACACTTCCACTGTGTGACGGAAAGGGAGCCCGTGCGGGAGTCGGACTGCAGGCGACTTGCGGAGCAGTTTGCGTGTCATACACACGTCGCAGCGACCGACCTCAAGAACGACACTCGGCGAGAGGCGCCTGCGACGACGACGACGCCAAGGGAGCGGGGCGTATCTCGTGACCGCTATCCCATGGCGTTGCAACGATGGCGACAGCGCACCGACCCTCGCATAGGCGTCAAGGCGTGTACACAGCGATGCATGCCCACGCGCCGCACCAACACTGAAAGAACGCGCATGCAAACCGCCGGCAAGACGACGATTGGCTACCGGGCCCTTGACGACGACGCGGTCGACTTCTCGAATGCATCGTTGTACTTGGCGGCAATACAGACCATCGCCAGCGTCGTTGCATGCGCGACGACCGCACTGGTGACGTGCTGGCTCATCCCCCATTCGATGGTCTCCGCCGTGCGAACACTGACCATCACGAGTATCGTAGGTGCAGTCCTGATGAGGACGCCCATAACGATTGGACACGTGCACGGAGTCAACGTGGTATTCGGCTCCTTGAGACCGGCAGTTCTCATCTACATCGCGTCGTTGATCACCGAGACATTGATGCACACGTGTACACAAGAAGTGACCGACTCTCCGACATGGCGCTTTGTTATTTTCCAAATAGCCGTCTTCGGGATGATCTTTTCCGGCGCCATGAGGGCGCGAAACCCATTGGCCACAACGGACGCTCCGGTCTTACTCACGTTGGCCTGCCTACTCACAGTGGCGATATTACCTCCACCCGCGGTCCATATCAAAGGCCCTCTCTGCCAGTCGGTCGGCCTCTTCGAAGCAGCCGAACGCGTGCTCGTCGCGCTCGTGTTTGCCTTCGTATACTCGCTCTTCGTCTATCTCTCATCGCATTCCACCACACAGCACAACAGTACCATCGTGTGCACAATGAGGGCGGGCGCTGCTTCGATCTGGATTCTGAATGCATCATTGCCATTGCTGCCCGCTGCGTTGCCTCAGTGTGCCGTGGCGATCTGGGCCAGGCTTTCGGTCGAAGACAGCGACGAGGTGCCATTGCAGCTCATCACTCACGAATCACTCACGGAGTACAACAGCGTGCCGAGCGCAACACCTCCAAACGAAACCTACGAGCATGACACAGCGATTGCGAACGAACGGACGGACGTCCACAGCGAAGACATAAAGAGTACGGTCGTCACCATCAGGGAAGATCACCTCGCCCCCCTACAAGCAACAAACGCCCCCACCATAAATATGACACAACTGGTGCACTTCAGACCGATAGCAAACCCCTTCATGACCAAGGAACGTATGGCCGAAATCGCGAAAACAATCCCTGACTGACATAGAGTTCGTCCCTCGTGTGATCGACGTCGCTAGTGACGTCGAGACGTGAATGTGTGAAGCTGCGGGAGCAGTGCCTTGTCTTTGATCCTGTATATATGGATGGCGACCTAGAAAAAATAGAGAAGATCGCAAACGATGTGCTTACGATGACAGCGACGATGCATGAAGAGGTGAAACGCGCCATGGAACAGCTGGAGAAAGAGAGCGTCGGCATGCAACAGCTAGAACATTGGATGCAGTTGACGCTACGAGCCAACAAGTCGGTCTCCCTGCTCGCTCGCATCGCACAAAGCTCCGAGAACAGACGCATCGTCGAAACGGCCATCTTGAACGAGACGGTAAAGCGCGACATGCTCGACAGAGAAGCCAGCTTTGCGCACACGTGGTACAGGTTACGTCGACAGGCGACGGCGAATGGTCAGGACACTTCGGCAACCGTGGATCGCGCGATTGCATCCGTGCACCAGGTCGAGTCCGCATTGGACGCGTTGGCTCCCATCCCCTTCACACATTACCACGGAGCGCCGGCGCTGCAGCGCTTGTATGAACATGAGAAGGACGAGGTGCCAATGTCGGTTACGTGAGCGTTGTGTTATTACAGCAGAATGTCACGCAAGGTACTGAGTGGGACCTGCCACACCAGAGCTCCATAGCCCCTCGGTTTTTTAATTGCACGCGATGCGCAGAGCGCGCGTGGCAGTCGGTGGAACGTCGTACCTTACGTGACAGTGTTTTTGTAATAGAAAAACGCTCGCGTAATTGCGCTCCTCCCCACCGCGCCGGTGTGACCGACCGACCGGACCGTCCGATGGACTTGGTCGTGTCGAGGGTCCTGAAGAAGGGACAGGTGCCCAGACCGCGTCGTCCCGTTCGCGCTCCGACGCACACGCACACACACATAGAACCGCAACAAGTGATATGATCTACACCTTCAAAACCAAAGGAATTGTTCGCCGTGTGCAAGTCGACTGGACGTCTCCGAAGCACGTCGTGATGAAGATCGTGGACCAATGCGGAGGAAGCGTCATGGAGTACGCGTCCCCCAAGCTGAGAGCGGACAGGGAGACAGTGATGCAAGTCGCAGGCAAATCCCTGTTTGGATTGAAGTATGCGTCCTCCTCGTTGAGGGATGACAGCAAGGTGGTCACGACGGCAGTGAAATTCGACGGTTTCGCACTCTGTTTTGCGTCGATGCGTCTTCGGGCGGACAAGCAAGTGGTCATCGAGGCTATCATGTCCGAACCTCGCGCGCTTCGTTTCGCGTCGACTGCGTTGCGGGGCGACAAGACGCTGGTCCTCATGGCTGTGAGGATGTTTGGAGACACGCTCAACGACGCCACCGACGACCTCAAGGCGGACGAAGACGTCGTCATGGAAGCAGTGGCGCAAAACGGGATTTCGTTGCGGTACGCCAACCCGGAGCTTCACAAGAACAGAAGTATCGTGTTGCGGGCTGTGACCACATCCGGGGCGTCGCTCCTTCACATCTCTGGCCAGCTGGCACACGATCGCGAGGTCGTCATGCACGCCGTCGGCCAATATGGAGAAGCGCTGCAATACGCGTCGTTTCTCCTCCGAGCAGACTGGGAGATCGTGATGAGGGCAGTGACACAGACGGGATGGGCGCTCAAGTACGCCCATGTCGATCTCAAGATGAACCGGAGTGTCGTCATGGCATCGGTCCAGACGACTGGAAAATCTCTCCAGTTCGCGTTGGGGTTTCTGACCTACGACAAGGAGGTCGTCATCGCGGCGGTGAGAAAGGATGGCGAGGCGCTCTTCTACGCATTCGAAGACCTCAAAGCAGACGAAGATGTCGTGATGGCCGCAGTGAGCCAAAACGGCGCCGCACTTCGATACGCATGCGGCGGGCTGCGTTCGAGCGTGAGGATAGTGATGGAGGCCGTGATCACCAGCGCCACGGCCTTGGGGTTTGCTTCGACCGCCCTGTGCGCGGACAGGGAGGTGGTGCTGCATGCGGTGCGGCATCATGGCTCGGCGCTTCGGCATGCATCGGACGACCTGAAGTCGAACCGAGAGGTGGTGGAGGTAGCTGTGAAAGAAGACTGTTTCGCGTTCGAGTACGCGCTTGGACGACTCCGGTCAGACCCAGACCTGTTGATGTTGGCCGTCGACCTCGCGCGCGCCGACACTCGATTTAGGCGAAATGTGACGACGGCTCACGTCTACGCTTGGGTCAAGCGAGGACTCTTCAGCAACGTCTACAGCAGATTGGTAAAGGCCACGATCGAGGGAAACACGGACGAGGTGGTCCTTCGCTTACAAGAGGCAGAGGCAACTCGGAACGGTGGCATGATCCGCGAGCTGTCTATCATGAGAGACCGCTTCTCGGACGAGATCCACACGCAGCGTGTCATCGACGAATTTGTCAGCTGCCTTCGAGGGCAGAGCGACATTCTAGGAAAACGCACGCGTGATGGCGGTGGTGGGTGGAACAACGCGCACCTTCCGTAATTTCCAATTTTAGACATTTCTATTGTGAGAGAGTCCATAAAAATGAGGTAATCACATTACAGGTGACGGGGAGGCGTGGAGGTACGGTCTCGCGTTATCACAGTTTCTTATACCAAAAACACTGATCTGCGCTTGGGGAGTGTTTGAGGACGACCATACCTATATCTGACCTCTGAAGCACCTGGGCGAGCTGCACTTGCCGAACGCCTCCGTCCCGTCGCATGTGATAGAAGGTCGTCATGGCCGACGATTGATTGCTGCGGTCGGCTGTCGAGCACACGCTCGCGAGGTAAAGTTCTGGAGTGCCTTTGATCACGACGAGGGGGCTCGCCGCCGTCTCGATGAGCCGCCGTGTGGTCGAATCCAAGGGCAGCGAGTTGACGTTCCCTCTCGACTCTTCCAGCTCTGGTCTGTGGGTTGCCTTGTCAATGCGCAACGCAGATGCCACCAGCGTCACGAGCTTTTTCACAACCGCGTGGTCCAGACGGGGCACGCTGTCGACCGAGATGGAGACACCTCCGGATCCTTTCGCGATACCTAACGCCGCCATCAGTCGATCACGAGCGTCGGAAGGCAAGGAGATTGCATATATTGGACACGAGTCGCTCATGTTGCAGGACTGAGACACCGCGTCGACGCAGTAAGGGGCGTCGTGCTCTACGATCATCGGTGAGAAAGGCGCGTTCAACCGTCGGAGCTCCGACTCCATCGACTCGATGCGATCTTCAGCCTGCTTTAGTTTTCTCTCATGGGTTTGCATGACGTCTTTGGCCATCTCGAACGCCTCGAAGACCGTCGCTCCGGGTCCCAACGCGGAAAGCGCCGACATCAGGAGGCCGACCAGCGCATCCGGGCGTTGGTCGGATCTCGCTCCGCTGTCGGTCTCAAGATAGGAGATGAGTTGGCCAATTCGCATCGCAGGCGATCCAAAGCCAAGTCCTATGGAGCGCGTCAGCATCGACTCCTCTGCGCCCTGTACGTGGTATTCGAACACGGAGGCGCGCACACAGTCGTCGACCACAGGCGGCGGTGCCGCGTCTCCAAAATGTGCCGCGAAGACGGACCGACAGTTGTCGAGCGCGCCAAAGTAGACTCTCCCCACGTCGTCGTTGAGCGGAATGCACGATTGGAAGGAGCAAGGGATCAGAAAGTGTTGTTCCAAAAGCTGCGGCGTCAGCGCCACGAGCTGCTCATACTTGCGAAGCACGAAGTTGCCATCTCGGTGAAGCCGTTTCCCCGGGCTCCCGAGCAGGCCGTAGCTCGTGACGGCATCTTGCAGTGGATGCGAATGCGCCTGTATGAGCAACACATGGATGCCGATGGCTTCGTCTCTCGAGTCGGACGGCGGACCGATCCCGTAGAGTGGATTTCGGTCCATCTTCCTTGCCTCCGTCATGAAGGTCTTGAACTCCGCCTCCTTGTCCTCGTGGAACAAGAGCAGTCCGTGGAAGCACACTTGTGCGGCGATGGGGCTGTCGCATCGGAGGTTCTTGGGCACAAAACGAATGAAGACGTCGGAGGCGGTCAGCGGCGGAAGCGGTTCCGTCGACCCCGTGCCACCGCGACGCACTTCGGGAGGGGCGACGAGGAGGGAGAAGAACTCGTTGTGGATGGCGACGGTGTGGTCCAGGAAGGCCGTCTCGCTGTTGTGTGGAAGCGGCTGGAAGAGCTCCGCCCGTGGCGGTATGCAGTGGTCGGTAAAGACACGGGCAATGACGCGCTGGAGCTCGCAGATCGAAGCGCTCGTGTTTTTGGCACAGGCCCCTGTGAGAGGGGCGCTGTACGAGCGGACGACGACGTCTCGCCCCGGCGTGATGGTCGAGTGCGACACCGTCACAGTGGCCCCCCTCTCGTCGAGGATCGCGTCCGTGTTCCACGGTTCTGCACAGAAGGCGTCTCGAAGAGCGTTCAGATAGGTGACGCAATCGACGCCGGCCAGAAATCCGATTCGTGTCGATCGCGCCGCCTCCATCACGACGGAGGAGGTGAGGGTTTGCGTCTCCGTCGATGTGGAAGCCTCGCACATGAGGCTGTACGAGCACCCACACCGACTCGACGCGATGTGGGAGATGGCGTTCAGCAGCATCGCTGAGTAGTGGCAGTGCTGTCCCACCAAAACGGTCACCGACGTCTGGCGAGGGGGGAGTGATCCACAGACGGGCGGGGTACCGAGCGCGGCTGCCTGGAGCTCTGCCTTTTCCGCCTCGATGAACCAGTCCACGGTAGCTTTCCCGCTTTGAGGGAGGTAGATGACGCCTTTGGTGCAGTAAAAGGCGTCCTGTATCACTCGCGTGATGGGACACCGTGCGACCTTGTGCTTCCGGTTGCTGGTCACCGTGGCCAAGGAGAGGTGTCGAGGAAAGGCGACGGTGCTCATTGCGCTATCTGAAAGAACAGCCGCTTCGGCGACAGTGCTGCTGTGCAGACGTTGCAGCTCCTGCATGTACCCAGAGCGGGTCTCCGTCGATCGCGGCAGTTGCGCCATTTGTTGTTATATGAGTGTCTGTGTGACCGTGGCAGAGAGGCGGCGTGCGCACCGACTCGGCGTCGATGTCTGAACGACTGCGCATGCCTCTCACGACCAGGCGTTTCAAACAAACACGTGTCAAAGAAACGGCCGCCGTTCCGTGGGATCCTCTGGTCCCCGTGCTTCTCTTGCTCTTACGACGCTCGGTGGAAGCGCGAGGAACGCAGGAAGCGCGAGATACGGCGGCGCACTTCCTCGTCGCGTGCCTCGTCGTATGCAGAGAAGCATCTCAGCTCGTGCTGCGCGAGGAGTCCGCAAAGTACATCCTTCTGTACGAGAGATGGCGTTTGCACCCACCCACCGGGGACATCGTACCTTTTTTGGAAATGTGGCCCCTGTACGTGTACGACGGCGGGCCTCTGTGCGGAGACGCCACGCCAGACCACAGGGCCGTCCGTCAATTGGACGTAGAATCGGTCGTGAGCGACCGCATGTCATGCATCAAAGTGCTCGAAACCACTACAACTGACCTCAAGGCGATGCAGAGTCGCTTTTGCGCCTCAGGGATGCCTTTCGGAGTGCCTCTGTCGGTGTGTATCTTCGTCGGACGAGCTCGCTTTCTGTACCACGCACTGGCATCCGAGCACGAGCTGCCCACGTGCCGCGTGTGCAGTCGGCCTTGCTTCTTCAACTACAGCGACGAGTACTCCACCAGCGCCAACGACGAGCTGGATGGCATCGTCAAGGACGCGCACCATGCGGCGAGCTGCGAGTCGCAACGCGAATACTGGGCCATGTGCGGAGGGACGACACCGCTGGTGTCCTTGCGCGACTCGCAATGTTGCAGCAACGCGTGCCTCGCGAACATGCAGCGCGAGGTGGACACCGCAATGGGCGTCAGCGCGGACGAGCTCTTCCGTCACGACGCATCGGAAGAAAAGAGCGGCTCGTCACGACTGCCAGCTGCGATGAGAGCTGCCATGAGACGGAACGGAGTCGCCGCACGGCGTATGAGGGCAGCAGAGAACCATCTGTACACCACGCTGACACGCATGGAGGTCCGGTACTTCAGATCGATGGCATGCGCGATGCTGAACGTCGACCTCACACTGCTCTACGCCGCGTCGCACCTTGCGGAGAGCCCTCCCATGATGGCCGGACGCATCATACCTCCCTTGACAGTGAATTGGAGGAGCATCCCCTCACTCTGCGGCGGCAGCGTGTCTGCGTGCCGTCGCTTCTACCAAGCGCATTTCTGCGCTGGCTCAAAGAGCGAGACGCTGATCACCAGCGTGGTCGGGGACACCAGGTACCTCTGCAAGTGTCGCGACAGGGCGGTCGCCTTCTTTTGACACGGATGCCGCGATCGCCACTCCCAGGCGTCGCTAACGTCAGGCAGCCACGTGTGCGTACAGGCGATGCTTTGTTGGGTCTGATGCACCTGCCACGATGAATGAGCAGGGCCAGCATGATGCGTTGACGATGGCTGCGCGGTCGGTGCGTGCCACAAAAAGCAGCCTGCTCCAACGTGTGTCGCGACACGTGCTCCCCGACACGACGACGTTCACCTCGCTGAACACGATGCACGACGCTGCAACCGCACTAGATGGAAAGTCGTACGGCGACTTTCTCACCGTCGTCAAGGACGAGCTGCTCTTCACACATGTCTCCGACGGCGCCACGTCGACGACGTCCAACAAACGGAAGGGTTGCATGAGTGCAGAAGACGAGGTCGACAGAGCCCTAAGGCCGCTTCTTACCAAAGTGGACGAGTCAGACATACGCCGCGCCAGGGACGTCGTGGTGGCTCTGCTGAGTCAGTTGAGAGGGACCGAAAAGGAGCGCTTGATCCAAAGTGTCCTCCTGTCGTACCAAAAGCTGTGCAGTTCCGATACGAAGCCACGTGTGATCATCGCCGCACGCATGGCGTCTGGAGTGCCCATACCGGTGGCAAAGCTCAAGGCCGCCCTCGGAGAGTGTTGGAAGGATGGCGTCTTCACCATCGACGACACCTCAGACCTCATGAAGTCCTTCGAGCTGCCGATGTCAGAGGAGGGCGCCATCGCCAAAGAGCTAGGGCACAGAGCGCTCAAGATGGTGACCTCTCTCCCACGTGAGTGATTGCGCACGCCACGGCGTCACGTTGTGTGTGAGTGTGGACCTTGATGATGAGGTCATCGAGCAGCTCGCACCAGCGGCGATGTGTGGAAACTGTCGATGTGCACATTATGGTATGGTTGGAATACGTATTGATAAGCATAAGATATAAGTGCATTAGATAGAAAGACATCTCTATAAAAAACTTAAAAACAACCATGTCGCTGCGGCCTACCAATGGCCTCTCCAAATCAAGCGACAACAACACCACCTCGACTGGTCTCGTCATTGATGCGATGTCAAACGCAGTCGTCAATATCGACAGGAGACGCACGAGTGTCAGCACGGGCATGCATATTCCAAATGGACTTGGTCATTTCATTGGCATTATCACATTCCAATGGACGTTTGAACAACATAATAATAGTATAATTGTGACTTTCACACATTTTAAGGATGAATTACACTTAAATCGCATGAAGAAGAATATTGCAATAAATTACTATAAGTATTGGAATTCTTATCACGCAGAGTTCCTACATTGCGATGAGGAGTTGACAGTTCATAAAAATACCCAAAGCGATGGCATTTATTTTCAAAGTCAAATAGATTTCGAATGGGTTCATTACATTAAATATCCAAAGAACTTCTATATATTTAACAATAAACTTATTTTTGCACATGAGGGTGTCGATAATAATACTTCGATTACATTTGACGGTGCTAACTACTACTTTAAAAAAGATATTGATTATGCCAAAGAATACATAGATACAAACTCCACTGTGATCCATACGAAGTCTGAAGTCTACAGTAATACTGAAAAAGGAGTCAGCCGTTCTGCATATGCTTCAACAGCGCCAATACTTTCAGGATATATCAATGACGTAACCAACGTGGCATCCCTTATTATTTCGACACACACATGGATACCAGGTTCCAACAGTTGGCATACAAAGTTTGATGCAACCTTGATCTTCTTAAATAATAACTTCCACAAAGCATACGCTGCCCCTCTGCTCAGATACGTTTGCAGAACCATCATGTCTGACGAGAATTCTATCAATTACAATATGAGTCTAAATATAACATCGGCTTATTATGATGATCAGCAGTGTGATGCCCGATTCCATCCCAAGTCTTGTTTGATCAAGGTTGATATTACCACCCCAACTAGTTTAAAAACGGCGGAACCGAAAAAACTGTTGTTTGGTGACGAGCTGAGACCGATATTTTTTATCAGAGAGCCCGAGACTAATATTTTTTATGCAATAGTTCAAGATGTTCAAGGCCCGACTAAGTATTCAATTTATCAAAGTTCTACTAGCAAAGATCCAGTCCGACGTGCTGCTAATGCATCTATAATAGCATTCCCTGAGACTCCGTCAGACGATGGTAGTGATGATATGGTAATCGGTTAAACAAAGTGGCATCCCTTATTATTTCGACAGGTGAATTTTCAAGGAACAACAGAAGGCTTCGCAAAAAAACGTGTGATTTACAGGTGACTGCTTCAGTTTGGTGACTGCTTCAGTTTGGTGACTGTGAATGAACCGACCGCTATATCGTAAAACCGAAAGTGAAACAGTCTAAGATACACCCCACGCTCTCCGCGTGGTCGTGCTCCGTCGAGCAGAAAGGGAACCCAGCGGCATGCGCTCCTCGTAGCACATGCCGACCAGCTCCGAAGGGCTGCGCACCGTCGGCGTCAGCTTCGCGAAGCTGGTCCCCGACGAGGGACACGTCGTCGCCATCCGCGACGCCGTTTCTCGCGTCCACAAAGCCACCCTGCTGGCCACCGAGTTGCTCAATCTGTACGTCCGCGACCGTCTCCAGAACCACGCCGGATCCGGCCTCGACCTCGTCTGTGACGCCAACTGAGGGTGTCACTTTGACCATATATGGAAGGTAGGAGCGGTGCACGCCCGGAACGGCGATTGGTCGTACGCGTCGTCACTGACACGCTGGGCGTGACAATCGACGTCCCTGGCATGCTGGGTTCGACAATCACAGTATTGAGACGCATCGTTTTCTAGAATGGGTGGCTGGTGTAGAAAAGTCTTCGAACGGAATCGCGACACCGCAAACGGCACGCTGGGGGCGGCGAACGTCACACCCGGTGCGACAGGGGCGACGTTTACGCCCCGTCGC
>Ga0228622_1000823_pt1 | contig 15179 bp, 22 predicted proteins | sample 26DmetaG_FD_186035 | JGI IMG/M metagenome (GOLD analysis project Ga0228622, IMG submission 186035) | Seawater microbial communities from Monterey Bay, California, United States - 26D | ecosystem: Environmental > Aquatic > Marine > Coastal | place: USA: California | collected 2016-10-01
CTACAACTACTCTCTTGTCTTCGTCTAAGGTTTTAAACTCTACCTTGTGTTGGCTAAGTGCTACAAAGTTTTCCTCTATAGCAGGAAATTCCACTAATGAAATAGCGTATATTCCATCTTCTCTATTTTCTTCGTCTATAAATAGTTCAATTGTTTGCAAGTTCTCCATATTATTGTAACGTTTTATTTATTATATTATATTGTTTTTAACCACCAAACCTTGCTGATGATTTAGTGTTAGCATCTAACTGTTGTTGATTAGTTATGTCTTTAGAAACTACATACGCTTTAATAGGTTTATCGAATTGACCTTGTACTGCTTCTGCTACTTGGTTTCCTTGACTACTACCAACTAAATTGAAGTCAAAGGTTCTGTTACCTACTCCACCACCTGCACCACCACCGCCTGATGTTCTTATTGGTGTAGATGCTGCTTCTGGTTGGAATTTTTGTCTTGATATTGTCGCTACTTGCAATAAACCAGATGCAATAGTTGCTGCTGCAAGAACAAAACTTGCAGGTGCAGGATATTCACTTAAGGCTCTTGTAGCACCTGCGTAAGTGTTTATAACTGCATTAGCTATGTTATATGCTTTCTGTGCTTCAAATGCTTTTTTCTTTATAGCATTTTGCTTCTTTCTTGCTTCCTCGTCATTCCTTGCTATCTCGTTTTGTATTTTCTTTCTTTCTTTTACAGATAGGTTTTCATTAAGCAACCTATTATTTAATTCTTCATTTAAAGCATTATTTTTATTCTCTACAGCAGTAACTTCTCTATCTGCTTCTGCTTGTACAAAAGAAGAAACACCATCTAAAGCTACCCTTAAGGCTTCTATGTAACCTTGCATAGCCTTAGCCTTAGTATCTGCTATCTTTTTAGCAGAATTTGCTATCGCCTCTTGTTTGTTGTAAAAAGCCATATCAAGTTGCAACTCCTTCTCGTGAAGTTGTACTTTCTTATCTAAATACTTTTGTATCTCTTGAATCTGTTTAGATGATTTTAGAGCCTCTTTATTTACAGCTTGTGATATTTCCTCGTTACCTACTGCTTTTAAATAACTTATTCTTGCATCATACGTCTGTCTTAATTGATTCAACATTTCAGAGGCTTTACTTGCTGATTCTTTAATTCTTTTTTCAGCTTGCTCTTTTGTTATTTTACCTAACTTAACTTGTTGATGTAAGTATAATTCTAATTCTTTATGATACTTACGTGTTTGAAAAATAAACTCTTTTACGGCTACCTCCTTTTCTCTTTCTGCATTTTCTATATCAAACTTAACCTTTAATTTAGCTTTTTTAATCTGGTCTTCCTCTTGCATTAAAAGAAGTTTCTGCAAATGTTCTCTTGTAGTTTCAGCTTCTTTATTTAAGGTTTCTTTTAATTTGGATTTAGGCTCTTTTATTACCCTTTCCTTCTTATTGTTTTTCTTTCTTACCTTAAAGATTTCCTCTAACTGTATCTTTTGAAGCAGTAGCTGTTTATATGTTTCTGTCGCTCTATTTAAGGTAGTTTCTGCATATTCCCCTGTCTTTCCTTTTAGTGATTTAAGTACAGCTTCTTGTTTATTTATTTCTCTTCTCGTGTCTATTAATTCCCTATACTTTAATATTAATTTACCTATAACTAAAGGGTCTTTTTTTTGAGTTTTACTCAAATCATCATAAGCCTTTTTAAATTCTGGAAACTCATTATTTAAAACAGCTAAAGTTTCTTTCATATTATCAGAAAACTTTTTTATATTTTCTGCATCTTCTTCATTACTCAATCCTAACGCACTAAAAAGTTCTATATCATCAAGGAAATCAAGCTTACCAGAAAGAAGGTCTAATTTATCAACAGTATTATCTAACTCTTCGTTTAAGTTTTTTAAACTCTCAGTAGAATTATCTGTCCTATTAGCGAAATAGTCTACTGCTGCAATAACAGCCTGTATAGCCAACAATACACCTGTTGTACCCATTAAAGAACGACCAACACCTTTTATAGCACCCATAAAACCAACAGACTTTCCTGTAGCCTTATCTGTTGCGTTAGCCATATAGGTTATCTGAGATGCTAACTGAGAAACGTTGTTAGCCATACCACGAATACCATAAGGTGCATCCGATACAACTCTACCCAATTCCATAGCAGCAGCAGTAGCACCACCTGTAGCTGTCTTGAATCCACCAACTGTTTTCTCTAAGTTTTTTAACTCTTTTCCTGTAAGTTTTACAGAAGCAGACATCTTCTTAGAGTGAACAATAAAGTTACCAAACTCACCTCTTAAATCCCTTAAAGAAACCCCCGATTTTATTACCTCATCTTTGAAGTTTTTTAGAGTAGCAGTTGAGCCACCTTCTTCTAAATGTATCTTTATTTCAATATTGTTATCTGCCATTTCTTAATGCTTTTTGTCTTTTTCTGTAATCTTTTAACCTCTTTATACTTGTAGGAAAGTTGTACGCACCTTTAGCAAACTGAATATCTTCATCTGCTATATCGTAAAAATCGTTACTATTTAATAGTTCTATTATATCTTTTATCATACTATACATTTACTGTTCTTACTACTAATTTTACACTTCTTGCACTTACATTATTTGATGCATCTAAAGCCTCTACTGTTACACTATAATCTGTATCTGGTAATAATAAACCAAATGTGTAGAATGTATTAGCATCAGAAGGTGTTTGTAAAACGTTATCTAAATAAACCTTATACATAGTTACACCTGTATCATCAGTTGAAGCATCCCAAGCAACTGTAAATCCTGTAGAACCTATTAAAGTTGCTCTTAGGTTAGTTGGTATTGTAGGTGAAGTTACATCTGATGCACTACCAGTAGTTGCTGTAACCTCTGTAGCAGAAGATAATGAACTTTCATTACCTGCCTCATCATAAGCTGTAACTTTTATAGCATAACTTGTAGATTGACTTAATCCTGTAATCATTATATTGTTTTGTAAACCTAATGTAGCGTATAATACACCATCTACATAGACCTTATACCCTGCAAGGTCTGTTTCTATATTTTGATTCCAAATCATTCTAACTCTATCTGTAAGTGTTGTTTCTATAGCTAACCCAACTACATCAGCAGGTGGTGTTACATCAACAAAATCTTCTAAATTAATATCAAAAGCAGTAATTAGGTCTAATTGACTTTTATTAGTGTTTAAGTTAGTTGTTATTTCATTTATAATGTAAGGTGCACCATTTATAATCAATCTGTCTGCTAAAGAATATTCAAATAAGAAACTTAAAGGAAGCCTACCCTCTATTTTTAGATTTCTTGATTCATTATTAAACATATTTGAGATGTAAGAACTATAATAGTTATCAAATAAACTATTTTCATTTACTTGCAACGTATATTCATCTACTTCTTTGCCAAAGTTAATAGTTAAAGAACCATCTGAATTACTATTAGAACCTCTGTTATAAGTGCTTATAAAACTTGTTTCTTCTCTTAATCCAAACTTGTAAACATTTGTATCTACAGAAGTATTTATACCAAAAAATAATACAGGTTTAGGTGTTTCTGGTTCTTGGTCTTCATTAACTAACCAACTCTCACAGATATTAGTTAAATCTTTATTATTCTCATCACGAAGCCTACTAAAGTAAAGTTTCTCAAAAGGAACTTTTACATCATATTTACCTTTATCAAACACAAAGTTATTATTCTTACCATTATCTGTAGCATCAAATTTTAAATCTCCAAAATTATCTTGTTGTATTTCATTATGATTAACTAACCCAAAAGTAGAAGCATCTTCGTAATTAAAGTTTATATTCCCATATAACTGCAATCTCTCTACATCGTAATTAAAAGTATCTACATAATTTGTTATATCCCTTTCTTGACCTGAAAGATAGTAATCGTTTAAAGGTAATATATCCATCTCACCTGTACTGTCATCTACCTTGGCAACCAAATTAAACATCTTAAAAATACCTGTCATAAAGTCTATTACTTTCATATCTGGTACTTGCCTCATAATCTCTGCTCTTTGTGGAAAAGTATAAGCACCTTCTATTGATTGATAGGTATGTGTTTTATCATTGCTACTCCAAGCACTATCAGATATAGATGCAGAATAAGAACGACTTTCGTAGAACTCATCTATAGTCATTTCTACATCATAATCAGCAACACTACCATCAGATGTTATTCTAAACCTAATATCCCAAGTCTTGTAGTCTATTGATTTTAACTCATACTGAATAGAATCACCAGACAAACTTGTACTTCTTTTGGATACTAATGGAGTAGTACCATCAAATATCTCCATAGTGTATTCTACATCTCCAGCTATAGGCTGAATAATTTCTACATCAAACTGTATTTCAGTTCTGTGTCTTACTTGCGATAACTGCACGTACTTTGTGTAAGTATTTATAGGTAGTAGTTCTTGGTCTGCACCAGAAGTATTAAAATCAGTTTTACCATTATTAGCGTACGCTATGAAAGTCTTAGAAAATGTTTCTTCACCACCAATACCTTGTGTTAAAGAGCCTTTCTTGTTATGTAGTAGTAAATATAATTCATTTAACTTTGAGCCATAAACAAAACAGTCTTGTTTTATGTTTATAGAATCATACTTTTCGTCTATTGCTTTAAATATGTGAGCAACTTTTATTGCAGGTTTTAATTGAGTGTGTCTTAGACCATAATTAGCATCTGCACCACTATTGTCTTTATAAATATTTACAGAAAAACCTTCTTGAAATTCAGTATCAGCAGTTACCCCACTACCATCATAAAACCACTTGTTTTGAACAGATATTAAAGGGTATATTATATCTTTTGATATATTAGTAAATTCTTCCATAGCAGTACCATTATACTGCAATCCTTTTTTTAAACCACTACTTACATTAGATAAGTTAAATTCGTGGTCGAATCTATTTAGATAATCTAAGTCAGATAACTTATCTTCTCCTATAACATCTCCTAAACCACTTAAAGCACCAAAGAAGGTAAGGTTGTAAGCATAAGGATAACCATTCTTTATTTTAGCAGCAGTTAGTCTTATATAACCTTGCTTAAAGAATATACCGTTAATAAATATTCTTGCTCTTTTCTTAATTCTTGCATCAAATGAATTTATTAGAGATGTAGAATAATAGTGCTGAAATATCTTGTTGTTAGTTTTATTAGCAGGTACAACAAATTCTTTTGTATAATCCGTAAAAACAACATCAAACTCTTGTATATTCTTAATAGTTTCAGTAATTTCTATAGATTCAAAGTCAAAGAAATCTACTAATTCATAATTAGCTTCTCCATCTATAGTATTATTAGAAGTGTCAATATAAAGCTGTGTTTTTAATCTCATTATCCTACATTGTTTATTACTTCGTGAGCAAATTCAAATTCTATTGTGTAGTTTATTAGTTTTTCGTTTACGTGTTGTTTATATTGTAATTCAGAAGTACCTAAATTAACATTATAAGTTTTATTTTCTTTATAATCGTATAAGGTAACTTCTTCTGATAATAATAATTGTCTAAACGCTTCATTCATTTCTTCATCTACAAATCCACTATTTAGCGTTATCTTCTCTTTACCATTTACGTTAAAGTCATTCATCGTTTTAATACCATCACCAGAAGAATACATTGCAATAGAATTTCCTCTATAAACCTCTTTATTTACAGTAATACTTTTGTCTGAACGCTTAAAAAACCATAAATTATCATAAACACCATACCTATTAATAAACCTAACTAAATACGGTTTATGTTTACACTCTTCTATTGTTCTTACTGTTAATTTATGAGTATCTCCTGATTCGTTAGATATAAATATTTCATCATAGTCTTCAATCTTAAATTTATCAAAAAAATCGTTTATACATTTATTATCTTCATAAAAACCAGAATCTTCTAATACTCTGTACCTGTAAGACACTATATTAGTATCCCCTAAATTGTCATCTTGCCCTACACTCGAAGCTATATACACACCACTAGAGCTAAATTCATTTGACAATGTAACAACTTTTCTATTTACTACAATTCCATTTCTTTTGTAAAAAATATAAACTTTTTCATCTGCAACAGGAGAGTCTGCTATTAACTTGTTAAACGTATTTACTAAAGGTATCTCAATATCTGAATCATCTAACTTGTAAACCACATCAGTAGAACCTGCATAATACGCCTTAGCCTTCAATTCACTTGAAAAATCTTTATTATAATCATCTGTAGAGTACAAATACCCATCAGTCGCATAATATTCTGAAATAACATCTGATTGAGCAACGCCAACCTTACTACCAGATACGGTAATTCTAACATACTTAGATAACTCTCTATTATATTTAGAGTAGCCACTACTTCCATACCAAATAAACCTATCACCCAAGTAATCCCTTATAAATGGAGATACATCCATTAAGTAATTATTCCTAAAGGCTAGGTTATATGTTTTTTCTATGTAAAAATTAAACCCATCCTCATAATAACCTATTTCTAATTTAAGAGTAGCATCATTGTCTAAGTCTTTTCTACTTACAAAATATGGACTTCTTGTTAATATTAAACTCATTATTGTATTTTTATATTATCAAACTCAAATGTTTGTTTCATTCCTTCTATAAGTTCTAACCTATACGCTTCTGTAATCTCTCCTGCAAGTTTACCTTCCATTTGTTGATTAACTCTTTGTATAATTCTTGAACCTCTATAACCATACCTTTTAACAGTACCTTTCTTATCAATGCTTTTAGCTAAAGCATAACCTAAACTAAGAAAACTTCTATCTGTCATTTTCTTAAACCTACCTTTACTATCTCTAAGCAGAGGTCGCATACCCTTTCTTTTCGCCCACTCTGCTAATTTCTGTGCAGGTGGTCTACTCCATCTCTTTAAATAACCATTAGAACCCAATAAATGAGCATACTTCTCATCAGATGTTATAGAGAAACCATTATCAGTTACCTCAAACCTAATAGAGTTCTTTAAATCACCTTTATCAACTAATTCTTCCTGTATTATTAGTCTTTGTATAGCCTCTTTATAGTCTTTAGCTAAATCTGATAAAACTTCCTTTAATTTACCCATTTTAACAGATTGTAACGTTGTTTTTAACTCTAATTGATATAGTTGCTTCCCAACCTGCTAAAAGGTTCTTAAAACGCTCTTTAAATGGCTCTGCAATAGGTTCGTTGTCTAGTTGATATTGTGTTCTGTATAAATCACCTCTTCTAAGGCTTGTTATAAGGCTATTAATGACTGTTAATTGAGTGTTTAATACATCGTGTAGGTTATCATTACCAAAGAAATCATCAAATTCTGTTTCTTCATTGCTAAAATCTACTATATCAGCAACCAGAACAGAGAAGTCAAATATTAGCATATTATCCTCATTTCTTACTCTTTCTACGAAAATGTGAGATAATGGAAATATAGTAGTCTTATCTAAGTCTATATCTGATAAATCCCCAAAAGTAACAGTATTTATGCTATTATTTGCTCTTAAAGCATCTTTAACTGCATCTACTGCTGTATAAAATTCTCTCATCGTTTCATATTTTGTTTCATAATCTTATTCTCTGTTTCGTTTAGTTCTTTAATGTATTCTAAGTACATTAAGGCTTTGTGTAAGTTTAAGGTTGTAACTTCATCAAATTTCGTAACATCTCCCTGTGCAAGTGTATAGATTGCTTGGTAGCCACCCCACTTCTTTCCGAAGGATTGTCTGATAGATTCTCCACGTTCTCCTGTAACTGTTGAAGTGTACAGTCCATCGTATAAAGAGGCAATTTTTTCGCTAAATTGTAAAAAAAAACCCTTACACCTAAGTAAACATCTAAAGGTGCATCCTTCATTATGTCTGATAAGTGGTCTGAACCTTTATACCTTTGTATGTGATATGTATCTCCTTTCCTATACTGAACAGGTCTATACAATACAGCCATTGCTCTGTGAGCAGTCTTATAGTCGAAGATATAATTCTCTAAATCCTTATACTCACCATAACTCATTTCATCTAAGTTAGGTACTAAACCAAATTCTACCTCTACGCCATCAGTTCCTCTTAATTTAAAAGTATTAACTCTATCATCTCTCTCACTTAATATCTCTCCTAAGTGGTCTAATACTTCTTGAAATTGACTTAAAGGTATATTATTGATAATCTTTAAATTTAAACCACAAAAGAACTGTAGTGCTTTTAGGTTAATAAACTCATCACTATCTTTTACATCTTTATTTTTTTCTAAAACGTCTTGAAACTTCTGCCAGTCCTTTAGTTTTATATCCCTCTTTGTTGCAGGTATTTTAATAATAAATTCTTCCATATACTATTATAACGTAAAAAGTAAAATTTATAGTTATATGTTAAAATATGTTAAAAAGATTGTGTAAGTCATTTTATATTGTATCTTTGCTATGTATTAATTTAAAAACAAGTAAAATGAAAGATTTAAGACTATATGAAACAATAGCTACTACTATACCTACCTTTGAGTATATTAATGGTGTAGCGTATGAGATAACCATAAATGCAGATGACATAGAGTTGTCTTTAAACAAGAATGGTACATTAGGTTTACAATGTAAGAAGAAGATGAAGTTAACTACGGAACTTATTAGTAGTATAATGGATATTTTAGAAGATAGATTAAATAAAGAAGTTAATAATAATAAATTAAATTGGTATTATGAAGCTAAGTAAAGAGATGTTTGCAGAGATTAAGTATGAATACAATCATTTTAAGAATATATTAAAGGCAGACCCTTTTCAAAAGACCAGAAAGTACCCTATGCCTTTCCTTAGAGCAATTTTTTACAAAATATTACACCACAAAGGTCTTAACGATTACGAAACAGAGGATATAATGTTTAGGTTAGGTTACAAGGTAGATAGGTCTACTGTTTATGTCGCTCTTAGTGGTTTAGAAACTAACTATAAAATGAACCCTACTTGGAGATACTATTACGACAAGTTCTTTTCAGACTTTAAAGAAAAGTATGAGCCAGTACACATACTTAATAAGAAAGATGATAGAGAGAAAGATAAGTTAGATAAGTTAATAGATAGTATAGCTAAAGAGAATAGAGAGGAGATATACGAATTAGTTAGTCTAAGGGTTAAGTCTTGGGAATGGAAATCTAAAGATAGATGTGAAATAATAGAAGGAAGTAGTCCGTTAGAGGATACTTGGTAATAAATAATAATTAATTAAATAAACAATAAGATGAACAAACAAGAAGAATTAGACAAAGCATTTACGAGATTTATATTAGTATGTATCTCGTCAGAAGTAATAGCACAAAGACTATTATCAGCAGAGAGATTAGACATTCAACAACTTGCCAATAACGCTACTGATATAGTAAACTCTCCTATAGACCTTCTATACGCAGACATTATAGATAACTTTAGAGATTTAGAGTTGGGTATGTTGGTTAATGAAGAAATGGAAGAAGATGAACTTACAGAGGATGAATCTTGGGTAGATATGGTAACAGATTTAGTAGAACAAATAAAAGAACATTATTACTTAACAAATAAATAAATTATGAAAATATTAGTAGCTTGTGAAGAAAGCCAAGCAATAACAAAAGAATTTAGAAAGTTAGGACACGAAGCATTTAGTTGTGATTTATTACCTTGTAGTGGTGGTAAACCTGAATGGCATATTATAGGTGATGCAATTAAAGAAGCGTATAGTGGTAAGTATGATATGATGATAGCACACCCACCCTGTACCTATCTTAGTAGAGCAGGTGCAAGATGGATGTATCCAACAGCAGGTAACTTATGTGAAAAAAGATTAGCAAAGGCTATGGATGCAAAAGATTTTTTTATGAAGATGATTAACGCTCCTATAAAATATATTGCGGTTGAAAATCCTACGCCACTAAAAGTTGTAGGGCTACCAATACACACGCAAGCTGTACAGCCTTATGAATATGGACACCCTTACAGTAAAAGAACCTTGTTATGGTTAAAGAATTTAGAGCCTTTAAAACCTACTGAAATAATAAAAGATTACAAGCCTTATTTACCAAGTAATACAGGTGGTAAAAAAAGAGGGCAAAGTTTTAGTAGAGGTATTAGTAAAAACGCAAAAGAAAGTAGTAAGACTTTTGAAGGGATAGCAAAAGCTATGGCTAACCAATGGTCAATAACAAATAAATAAACAAATTATGAAAGCAATTAAAATATTAATAATACTAATTATATTTTCTTCTTGTAGTGAATCAGATTCAGATATATGTAGAGAACAATGTTATGAGATAATTAGAGTAGAGAATTATAGAAGAAGTTGTGCTTTAAGTGGTTGTACTTACAACTTTAAAGTTACATTTAAGAATCAATGTAGTGGAGAATTAGTATATAAGACTTCAAATTATAGACCATTAGGACAAGGTCCTAAAGTTGGTGAAATCAAATGTAGTTTTTTAGGATATAGATAGAAATAACAAAGCCAAGCCTCACGTATCGTAGCATCCACTATGTAGAGGTTTGGTAATGTTTAACTATAAAGAAAACTTATAGTAACATAGCCTACTATATTATTTTTCTATAGTTATCGATAAACGATAATTTTTATCAACCAAAATTAAATAACATAAGAATATGAATAAAACAAGTTGGAGTACAGAGCATTTAAGACAATTAAAAGAACTAACCAACCACAAAGTCATTTTTGATGGTTATGAGTTTGTGTGGTTGTCTAAAATAGATGGTGAGTGGCAAAGACAATGTATTGTTAGTTTTAATAACTACAATAAACCTATGAGCTGGATATACTTTACCGTTGCTAGATGGGATAAAGAATATAAACAAAGAAGTGAATCTTACTTTAATGAAATGATTAAAGAACTTGAAGTAGATGTTAAGATAAAAGAAATCTCTAATGAGTATTGTAAGAAAACTAAACAGAAAGTAAATGAGATTAAAATTTTAAAGCCATCTATAACCAATAAAGAGATAGCTGATATATTAGAAGTATCAATTAGAACAGTAGAAAGACATTTAAAATGAAAAACACTACAGAATATAAGTTAAGTACTGAGCAGGAGTTAAAAAGTGAAAACTATTTTTTACGCACCGCTAATGATAACCTACGAGTTGCACTACATAAAGCACAAGAAGAAGTCAATTTAGCTAATAAACGGTTATTCTATTTTACATCTGCTCCTAAGAATATACAGACTTTTAATGATATGTCTTATAGTATTCAGTTAAACAATAATCTATCAGCTACACAGGTAGAATTATTAGCTTATATGTTTCAAGAAAAGGAAGATGTGATAGAAAGACTAAAGCACAGTGAAAGAGTACTGGAGGGTAAATTAGATACTCTTAAAAAGAAGATAGATGATAATAAGAAAACCTACCTAAAAGAAGGTGAAGAACAAAAAACGTATCTAATAAAGAATGGTAGGAACAACTTATACAAGATAGGTAGAAGTAAGAATCCATTAAATAGAGAAAAGACATTACAATCAGAAGAACCTCTAATTAAGATAGTTAAATTATGGGATAAAAATATAGAAAGAAAATTACATAAAGAATATAACCAGTATAGAGTAAGAGGTGAATGGTTTAAGTTAAGTAAGGTACAGGTAAAGTATATTTGTACTAATTATTAAAAAGTGTCGGTGATTACGAATATTTTCCGACAACTTTTATTTTAGAAACGCTATAAATCAGTAAGTTACAAAATCTAAAATCAAGCCTATAAGGACTACTTTTGAATTTATTAAATCGGCTAACTATCACTCTCACTTATTCGTTTTACGTTGAAATCATTACATTGGCTAACTAACATCATAAACAATTCATATCACGTCAATACCAACTATAAAGAATATCTATTAAGCATTATAAGACTGTTTAAGCTATTTAAATAATTAATCTATATTAGTGTATTACTTTGCTTAGATAGTTGCTTAGAATGGTGGAAAATGAGCTGTTTCATTATCTCAAACATACTACATATCAGTATCAATACCTTTACAATATATTTGTATAAATTATCTTTATACAATTTAACTACATTATAAGGTTTATTTATGGTTAATTATAAGGTATAAAAAAAGGTAGAATTAACTACCTTAATTTAATTAGTATATTTTTTGAGTGCTTATATAGACATAATGGCTTTTTACTTTTGACTGCTCGAATTTTTCATTGTAAATTAATTTTTTACCTACAAATCTATTGTCGTACCAGTGAACCCATTCTATATATTCGTGCATTATTTCAAAGTTCGCTTGTATGTAACCATTTATGTTAGACCTCATATAATTAGGTAATGTCTTGTATCTTGCATCATCATATATAATTAATTTAAGTCTATTTAAAATACTTTTATGTGGTTCACGTTCTTTTTTAGCACTTTTAAATATATAATTTATACGACCTTTCAAGTACTGGTCGCTATTCAATCTCTGCTTCCAAGTTGTGTTTTTTGTTTTTTGCATTTTATTATATTGTTATTGTATTAATATTACTTTTTATGCAGCTTATCACTCTAAAACTATCATATTTATTTTTAAACCTTGGTAAATCATCCGTTAAAACATAATCAGTTAATTTGTTATTCTCTGTATTAAAACAGATAAAAGACTTTTTTGTTTTATATATTTTTATTGCTTGACTTAATGTTATTTTTATTTCTTGCATAATGTTGCTTTTAACTTTTAAATAGTTTGTTTTTTATTTCATCATCATAAATAAATTCACCAGTAAAAATAAAGTTATAATATTCAGATAAACTTTCTGCACCTTCTAAAAAATAATATTTACAAGTGCCTCCTGCATATTTTTGCAAGTGAAAAGGAGTATCTATATAGAAACTTCTTTCGTGTTCGTATCTTCCAAATCCTAAATGCTTGCCTTGTTTAACCTTCCAAAAACTGTAATTTTCAGGATAAAAATTATTAGGTATATTAATACTTATTTTATAGCCTTGTGTGCAGGTATAATTTATTTTTAAACTAATGTCATTTGTATGACTGTAATTGCACCAAGTTAAATAAACGTTTGAATCTGTCTTTGTATTTTTAGAAGATTCTGCAAAAGTTAACTCAAAGTTATGTTCTTTTCTTTTAGAGATTGGATATTTTTTTACAATTTTTAAGACTTCTTTTTTACTGGCTTTTTTACCTGACCAAAAAAAAGCAAACTTATCTAAATCGTATATAATTACATTATCAATACCAGTTTCTTTTTTTATTTTATGCTCAAGTCTTATTTTTTTATTTTTTATTTGATACTCCTTTTTTAAGTCTTGTATTTTTTCGTTTAGTGTTTTCATCTTGTTATTATTTTTTATAAATTATAAATTTGTTTTATCATCTCTTTGCCTTCTTTGTAGTTTTCAGAACCATACTTATAGAAGTTTTCTATCAAGTCAAAAACTATTTTATTGTCAAGGTTATTTTTTAAGAGTGTTGAATTAAGTTTTTCAATTAACTCACTTTGTTTTTTTGTTGTTTCCATTTTATTATTTTTTAAGGTTTATAAATTTGATCCGTTGTTTATAGCGTCAAATATAACTATCAACCCAAGAGTTAACACGTTTAAAAATACTGCTATTTTTACTATTTTAATAAAGTTTAGATTTTTCATAATATTTCTGTTTTATTGTTATCTGTGACAAATATACAACTTATTTTTAATACACAAACAAAAAAGTAGTTTTTTTTGCTTTTTTTAACTTTTTCTTAGTTCTAACTTTGTAGTATGATTTTAGATAGTAAGAACACGCGCACAACTACAAAAAATAATTCTAATAAACTAATTTTTTTAGTTAAATTATGCTTATTTATAATCAGTCTAAATAAGGGTACTATGCATTGCAAGGTAGTTGGTAGGGGTTTATATCAAATCGAGATAGGGCATCATATTAAAGCCAAGTGATTGATTACTAAGCAGTTACCCCCATTATATTAAACATAAGTTACTGATTACTAAGTAGTTACCCCCATTATGTTAAACGTCTTATAACTTGTTAATAACTTTTCACCCATTCATAGCAAACTTTTTTGTAAATTGTATTTATGAAAGAAATTTATAAAGAATACCCCTTAGATAAAAGATACAAGGTATCTAATTTAGGAAATGTAAAAGGTGTTAAAGGTTTTGTACTGAAATACGAAAAAAGTAGTTCGGGTTATTATAGGATTAAAATACTAAAGAAAAACATAACCATACATCAGATGGTTGCACAAACTTTTCTAGGCTACAAGAGAGATGGTACAAATAAAACTGTTGTAGACCATATAAACGAAGATAAATTAGACAATAGATTATCTAATCTTAGAGTAATATCCAACAGAGAGAACCTTAAAAAAAGAGGTGGAACAAGTAAATATGTTGGTGTGCATAAACAAGGAAATAGTTGGCTATCAAATATAACCTTAGATAATGTTTCGTATTACTTAGGCTCTTACAAAACAGAAGAAGAAGCTTACATAGCATACATAGATGCTTTATACGAATATAACCAATACATTAATGAATAGATAAACATAGAGTAGTTTTAAGCTACTCTTTTTTATTTTTAATCTTATCTTACCAGAAATAAAAAAAAAGTGCCTTAGACTTAACTAAAACACTTTTAAATAGTCTTTCCTATAAGTCAGTCTTAGATTGATTTAGTGAAAATGATAGTGAAATAACACACCGAAAGAACTCACAACTGATACTGATTCTTGACCTTACAGCACATCAACCATAGCTACCATTGCCGACAAGCAAAGATTATACTTGTTCTCTCTTTTATTTCTTTATTCTCCAGCTTATCTGCTGTTTTATTTCTTTCTCTAAACTTAACACCTCTTCATCATCTAATTCAAGTTCTAATTCTCCACCATCTTTATCAGAGCCAAAGTATTCTGGATATACCTCTACATCTACACTGTAATCTACAACATCTCCTTCATAATCAATATCCACATAAACTTCTGTTTGGATGAAGATATATTCGTTATCTGTTGTTTCAATTTCATATTCATCTACTTTAAACACAAAATCTCTGTCTAAAGCATCAAAGTTCTCTAATAAGCTATCTAATTGTAATTGTCCTGTAATTTTCATAATATATTGTTTTTAAATTCTATGCTAAACTACAAAATATAAATGTACATTGCAAATATTTTAACATATTTTAACTTATTGTAGGTAAATTAGTATCTGTTAGGTTAAAACTAAATGGTTCA